>Ga0315275_10000212_pt1 | contig 47196 bp, 27 predicted proteins | sample YL17G03_0_MG_FD_205557 | JGI IMG/M metagenome (GOLD analysis project Ga0315275, IMG submission 205557) | Sediment microbial communities from Yellowstone Lake, YNP, Wyoming, USA - YL17G03_0 | ecosystem: Environmental > Aquatic > Freshwater > Lake > Sediment | place: USA: Wyoming | collected... | reverse complement strand
CGACTGATTATTTTCCCCGTCACCCTCCCTTGGCAAAACTTTCTGCCTTGGAGCTTCCCCTCACGTTGACTTTTCCTTCTCTCCGTATATAAAATCCCTGGTGAATTTCAGCCTACCGCGAGGCTTCGACGGCACCTTGCGATGTGCCGTCAAGGAGGGTTCCGATGAGTGCGTCCCCTTCTTTCAAATCCACCCTGACTTCGTTCCTGATTTCTGCATTTCTGGCGTCGGTATCGGCACCCGCAGCCGTCATTCGGGTGGCGCCGGGCGGCAATGACGCCAATTCGGGGGCTAGTTGGACGCTGGCCAAGAAGACCGTGGGTGCGGCCATTGCCGCCGCCGGCGAAGGGGACGAAATCTGGGTCGCCGCCGGAAATTATCCGGAGCATATCAAAAACAAGGTCCTCAACGAGGCGACGGACCCGTTGCCCGTCAACGTGGCTCTCTACGGCGGGTTCGCCGGGACCGAGACGAACCGCGCCGACCGGAACCGGACGGCCAACGTCAGCATCCTGGATGGCGGCGGCGGAGCGGTCCCGACTCCCCCGGCCACGGGAACGGTGGTCACCATCACCGGGGGCGCCGGACCCGCGACAAGGGTGGACGGATTTGTGATCACGAAAGGGCATGCGATCGGCGGCGGGGGAATTTCGATTTTTGCTTCGGGCCCGACGATCGTCAACAACTCGATCGTCTCCAACGTGGCCAGCGTCGGCGGCGGCATCCTGGTGCTGGATTATGATTTCGTGCCGCCCACGACCTCCCAGCCTGTGATCACGGATAATATCGTTACCAACAATTATGCCGTCGAGGCCGGAGGCGGCATCGCCGTGGTCGGCCAGGGGCGGCTCGTCAGCTATGCGCCCGCCCAACCCCTCATCGCCCGGAACACCATCTCCCTCAACATCTCGGACTACACGGGCGGCGGGATCGGCACGTACGGCCATGCCTCCCCCGGCATCTTCAACAATGAAATCGTCGCCAACGCCGCGGCCTACGATGAAATGAATATGGACGGCGGGGGCGGCGGAATATACACGACATCGCGGGATGTCGATGACGAGCCGATCTCCTTCGCTATCTGCGCGCCGACCATCGCGAACAACATCATCAGCGCCAACGGCGGCTACCTCGGCGCAGGAATCTACGCCTGGGATACGGATACGGGAATCCCCGCGATCACCAATAACACGGTCCTCGCCAACAACGGCATCGGAATATACTGGAAGGCGACCTCGCCATCGATCAAAAACAACCTCGTCGTTTTCAACGCCTGGGGACTGCAGCAGCCATCCGACGCGCCCACTTCGCCGACCATCAGCCACAACTGCGTCTACGGGAACAGCGTCCGCGGCGAAAGAACGGACTATAATGGAATCGCCGACCAGACGGGCATCAACGGCAACATCTCCATCGATCCCCTGATCGTCAATGCAACGATCGGCAATATCCTGCTGCAACCAGGGTCGCCATGCATCGACAGGGGGCTGACGGGGGCGGCGTCCACGGGATGGACGGACATTCAGGGACAGACCCGTGTCCTCGGCAACGGCGTCGATATCGGCGCCGATGAGTCGGACGGAACATCCTGGAACATTCCAACGCCCTTGATCCATGTCAGCAGCGGCGGGAACGACGCCCAGGATGGCAAGAGCTGGGCGACAGCCAAGAGGAAGGTGGGGGCGGGCATCGCCGCGGCCGCGCCTACCGGCGGCGAGGTCTGGGTGGCCCAAGGCACCTACACCGAGCGCAACTTCCTCCCCGCGTTTGTTTACCTCTACGGAGGTTTCGCCGGGACCGAGACCAGCCGGAGCCAGCGCGATGTCTCCGGCAATCCGACGATTCTTGACGGCGGCGGAGTCCCTCACGTCATACGCGTCGAGAAGGCCGGGTTCCTGGTCTCCGCCGTCGACGGGTTCACCATTCAGAACGGCGGTAACTACACCGGTGGCGCGACCCCGGGCGGAAACGACGGCTTCGGCGGACGGGGCGGGGGAATTTATGTCCACGTGAGTTCGCCTCTCATCGAGCACAACACCATCCGGCACAACTCGCTCGGCAACCCCTTCGATAACGCCAACAAAATCGGATTGGGAGGCGGGATCTACACGTATTCGAGTTTTGCGCTCATCCGCTGGAACACCATCACCGAAAACGAGGTCATCAACACCATCGACGGCAGCGGCGGCGGCCTGTATTGCTTCTTCTCCATGCCGACCATCGAAGGCAACCTGTTCACCCAGAACCATGCTCACTCCGGTTCGGCGATATTCACAAATCTTTCCATCCCCTTTATCGTCCGGAACACGATCGAAAACAATGCCCTGTACAGCGGTCCTCAGCCTCTTTATATGGGATCCGGGGAAGGAGCGATCACCCTCACCCTGGGGGAGAATTTCCTGATCGAAGGCAATATTATCAAGAGCAACACGGCAGCGCAGGGCGCGGGAATTCATGTTTCATCCAATTGGGCCGGACGCATCCAGAATAACCTCATCATCAACAACGCCGCCTGGGATTATTCCGGTTTTGGAAACGGCGGCTTGGGGGGAGGCATGTATCTCGCGGTCACTCCGACCGCCACGGATAATATCTATGTCATCAACAACACGATCGTCGGCAACACGGCGACGCTCAGCCTGCTGCCGCCGCCGATGAACGAGCAGGGCGGAGGCGTGGCGCTCTCGCTGCCGGCCTCGCTGCCGCCGCCGAACCCTCCGCCGCCGGCCAAGCTGGTCATGGCGAACAACATCATCGCCTTCAATTCCTCGGGCATCTATCAGCTTCTAGCCTACCCCATGCTCGTCCCGACGCTGGTGAAAAACGATGTCTACGGGAGCACGAGCGGGACAAACTGCAACTATATCAACCTGTCGCCCGGAGCGACCGATCTCAGCCAGGACCCGGTTTTCGTCAGCCGCCCGGCGCTCGATTTCCATATTCAAACGACATCCCCCTGCAAGGATGCGGGAGACAACAGCCGTGTTCCGGCCGCGCTGACGACCGACTATGAGGGAAATCCCAGGATCATCGACGGGAATGCGGACGGGACCGCGGTCGTGGACATGGGCGCTTATGAGTTCAAGTCGGGAACTGACACTACCAATCCGACCGTCACGATCACCATTCCAACAAGCAACCCGACCTTCGCCACAAGTGTGTCCGTGGTCAACCTGGGCGGGACGGCCTCGGATAACGTCGGCATCACAAGTGTGACTTGGTCGAACGACCGGGGAGGCGGCGGTCCGTGCGTCGGGACGGCGTCCTGGACCGCCAACGGCATCCTTCTCTACCCCGGACAGAACATCATCACCGTTACCGCAAGCGATCACTATCCGAACGGGAACGCGGGGAGCGACGTGATCACCGTGACCTATACGCCGCCGGTCGCCACGATCTCCGGATACGTCAGGACATCGGGGGGCGCCGGAGTCGACGCCGTAGTGATGGGCGGTTTGCCCGGCAACCCGGCCACAGACACGAGCGGATACTACATCGGCACAGTGGATGTCGGCTGGTCCGGGACCGTGACCCCGTCCAGGACCGGCGGGACGTTTACACCGCCGTCGCACGCTTACGCGGACGTTGCATCGAACCAGGTCAATCAGGATTATGTCGCGTCGGGCATCGCGGTCCCGACGATCACCGTGACCTCGCCCGCGGGCGGTGAGAGCTGGCCTTCCGGCTCGGCCCACGACATCACCTGGACATCGGCGGGCGGCGTGGGCGAAGTCAAGATCGAGCTCTCGACCGACGGCGGCTCGAACTACGACGTCATCGTCGCGTCCACGAATGACGACGGGATCTACACCTGGATCATCCCGAACACACCCTCGCTGACCTGTTTGGTCAGAATCAGCGAGACCGACGGCAGCCCGTCTGACGTAAGCGACGCGACATTCACCATAACGGGCGGCGCAGCGCCCCCCGCCAACGAGCTCGTCACGGATTTCGGTTCTATCGGGCTCTGGCGGCGGGCCGCTGGAGTCTGGACCCAAATGTCGGGGGTGAACGCTGACGGCATGATCGGCGTCAACACAGACGGAAACGCCGACCAGGAAGTGGCGGCGGATTTCGGGACGGTCGGCCTCTGGCTCTGGAACAGCGGCGCCTGGGCCCAGATGAGCGGCGCCAACGTGGAGACGATGGCGGCGGTGAACGTCGCCGGCGACGCGGACAGCGAAGTCGCTGCGGATTTCGGGACGGTCGGCCTCTGGCTCTGGGATAGCGATGCCTGGACACAGGCGAGCGGCGTCAACGCGGACGGCGTGATCGCCGCTAACACCGACGGGGATGCGGCGCAGGAGTTCCTTGTGGATTTCGGGACAGTGGGGTTGTGGCTCTGGAACGGCGGCGCCTGGACGCAGATGAGCGGCGTCAACCCGAATTCCCTGATCGCCTCCAACATCGACGCCGACCCCGAGCAGGAAATCATCGCCGATTTCGGGTATCTCGGCATGTGGTGCTGGAATAATTCGAGTTGGAGCCAGATATCAGGGGTTGATGCCGACTCGATGATCGGGGCCGACGTCGACGGCGATTCGCAAAATGAGATTATCGCCGACTTTAGCGCATACGGCATCTGGATGTGGAACGCGGGCGCCTGGAGCCAGATCTCCGCATCTAATCCTGACTCTCTGCTGGCCGCCCGCCTCGACGGCGACGCAGACGAGGAACTCCTGGCCGACCTGGGCGCGCTCGGGGTCTGGAGCTGGAACGGGAGCGCCTGGAGCCAGATCTCGACGAACAACCCGGATGCGCTGATCGCGGCGGACCCGGACGCCGACGGCACGCACGAAGTCATCGCGGACCTCGGGATCCTCGGGCTATGGATCTGGGATAGCGGTGTGTGGACTCAGATCTCGCCGTTTGACCCCGATTCCATGATCGCCATCGTCGGCGACACGAACACGAACTGACCCGCGATCCTACGGCTTCATTTTAAGAATCTGGCAGCGGCCGGGCGATTCGGGGATGACGATTTTCTTACCCGCGACTTCGATCGTCACGGCTCCCTTGACCGGGCCGAAATCCGTTCGGCGGACGAGGAGCCGATCACCTAGCCGCAGGGCCGAGACGACCGGCGCCGCCGTTTTCGGCACGAAGAACGTAACGGGAACTCCCTTGTCCAGAAAATCGCCATATTCCTGGGCCGCGGCAAAGACCTCGTGGAGCAGCCTGACCTCGTCGGGATACTCCGGCTCGCCGCACCACAGGTAGAACGTATCGGCGCCGCGGAGGAGCATGTGCCACAATAGCTCCTGGTAATTCCCGGCGCTCAACGGCTTGAACGCCTGGTCGGGATACTTTTCGGCATCGATGGGATGCCAGTGGACAAACGGGATGATGGGAAGGGAGGGCGGTGCGCTCTCCCCGGCATTGCTCGCGACGAGGAGCATGTTGTAGAACCAGCGATAGTCGGCGTCGGCAAAATCGTACCAGCCGAACAGCCGGGCCCAGGGGTAAACGACAGGCATGGCGAAAGTGTAGCCGGTCGTCTCGAACTCGTTCCCCCAGTGCCTGTACTTTGCTTTTTGGTCTGCGATATACGGCTGGCCGTCTTCATACTCCTCGAAATAGTCATACCACTCGCGGAAACCGTTGTGGGGATAGACGGCATAGTTGCCGACGAGCGCGCCGGGGAAGAACTCCCTTACGGGCAAGGCATAGACCTCGCGCTGGACGCGGCTCCGGAGGTCCCGGACGGCCTTCTGGAAGCTCAGGTAATTCCCCACGTCGGCGATGTTTTCCCGGCAGCGGCGGCACTTCAGGGCCGCGGCATGGGCGCGGTTGACATCGAGCGGGCCGTCGATCTCCCAGTCGGCCCAGATGAAGTCGACGGGGATTCCCTCCTTCTTGTAGGCCCGGAGGAAAGACTCCACGCGCTCCCTGATGACCTGCAGCCGGAATTCCATGGCGAACGGACAGCCGATCTTGTGGTCCTTGCCGAACGAATCGTCAAAAAACGGCTGCCCCGCCGCATCGACATGGGCCGTTCTCGGGTCGCCGTTGAAAACCGAGTAGAGAAGTGGCGTGGCGTTGATGTTGACGGCCAGACCGAGCTTTTTCTGAGCCCGGCCGGCGGCGAGAGCGGCGGCCAGCGATTCTTCCTTTTTCTCGACGGCCCAAGTGGAAACGAGGCCGATGCCCCGGCGGTCCAGCTCGCTTGCGAGCGCCTCGGCCCGCCCGGCGTCCAGAATCCCGGGGTCCATGGCAGGCCAGAGATAAAGCGGGAGCCGCCCCGCCCGCGGGAAAGCAAGCGGCTTGGCGTTATCGAGGACGATCTGGATCCTCTTCGGCCAGCCGGCATCAGGAGGCTGGAGCCGAGAGCTTGACGCGTGGGGGTCGCCGGGCGACGGCGCCAAAGCCGCTAAGCCCGGTGCCGCCGCCATGCCAACCACGGCGATAGCGATGAACAACCAAACCGGCCTCGGTCTTTTCATGCCGCATCCTCCTTTTGCGGCCCATCGTTTGGGCGCAATTTTTCCGCTCGCCTCCAAGTTGCCCTGTGAACCGGCCGGGGGCCTTCAATCCTTCCACGCCCAAGCGATCATCTGGTCCTCGGGGCTCGTCAGGGGTTTTCCATCGAACCCGCCTGATATCTCCCATCGCGCAAACCCAGCCGCCCGGAAGAGGAGATCGAGCTCGAAGCGGTACACCCAACGCTGCGATGTCTCAAACCTATGAGAGGCCACTGTCCGGCCGTTCTCCCCGACCTCGCGGACCTCGACCTCGGAGCGCTGGCGCTGGGCAACCGGGTCCTTGAAACGGGTGTCCCAGAGCTGAAGGGTGTGGCCGGTCGAAGGGATCTTGGTTTCGGTTTCGAGCACTGGCACGCCATCCGGCTCAGCCCAGTACTTGAAGCCCGGGTAAGACATGTGGATGACGGCCGCCCCGCCGGGCTCCAAATGCTTGCGGAAGCACCCCAGGGCGCGGATCTGATCGGCGGTCGTCTCGCAGTGGGCGAACCCGTTGAAGGCGCAGATCACCCGGGCGTAGCGGCGCGGGAAGCTGAACTCCCTCATGTCGGCCACCACCGCGCTCGCCGGCCAGGCACCGGCCCGGGCTTTGGCGTGGAGCCGCTCGATCATCGGCCAACTCGCGTCGAACCCGTCCGCGTCCACGCCCGCCTCGATCAACCGCAGCAGGATGCGTCCGGTGCCGCAGCCGGCCTCGAGGACCGGACCGCCCGCCTGTCTCGCGACGTCGAGCCAGAGCGGGACGTCGAAGTCGAGCGGGTCGAAGAGAAGGTCGTAGAGCTCGGGAGCATCATAAGGAGAGGGTTTCGGTGTGTCCATCTTGGTGTTTAACCGATGATCTTTGCGCACTTCCGAGCGGCGTTGATGGCGCTCGGCACCCCGCCGATCTGAACCGACCAGCAGGAGCCGATGAGCAAGTTCTTGACGGGTGTCTCGACATGGACGCCCATCGGGCTTTTGTAGAACTTGTTTTTCGGGTTCCAGCTCCAGGCGGACGTTGCGCCGTCGGTGTTTTCAGTGTAACGTTCGTAAGTGAGGGGGGTCGCCAGGTCTGAGTATTCGATCCGGGACGGGAGGCCGGGAATCACGGCGGCGGCCTTGGCGATCAGGTCCTGCTTGACACCCTCCTTGAGAGCCCGGTATTTCTCCCTGTCGCCGCCGCCCCAATTATTCATCCAGTGGGTCGGGGCGACGACCTGGATCATCAGGCCGGACTTGCCCTCGGGCGCGAGGCTCGGGTCGTGGAGCGAAGGCGAATACAACCCCGCTGAGGCTTTCTTGAAGTAATCCGGATCGTTCCCGGCCCGGCGAAAGTCGGCATCCAGCAGAGGATCCCGGTAGCTGGCATGGGGCGCCTTGAGCCATTTCTCGAGTTCGGCCGGCGGCATATTCAAGCCGATGTAGGCCGTGACGATTCCCTCCGATACCGCAGTTTCGGAGACCTTGTGCCTGAAGGCCTCCGGCAGGAGGGAGCCGTCGTCCAGCCATTTCAGGAAGGTCTTCTTGTAGTCGGCGGCGGAGATGACCCAATCGGAGGGATAAAACTCGCCGTCGGCTTCCACCCCTGCGGCGGCCCTGTCCCGCGTGACGATCTTATCGACGCGGGCGCCGAGCTTCAGCTCCCCGCCCAGGCCGCGGAAGTTGTCCGCCAGCGCGTCGGCCCAGGCCTGAAAGCCCTTCTTGACCGTCCAGTAGTCATCCAGAAAGGAGGTGAGGGCGGGCCCGATGAGCGCCGCCGACATGTCCGGGTAACCGAAGTCCTTGAACTGCCTGTGAAGCACCGAGTCGGCGCCGAAACATTCGGCCGTAAAATCCGTGACCGTGATCTTCGAGTATTTCCTGAACATGGCCATGAACCGCGCCAGTTGGAAAGGAAAGGCGAGGTAGCCGGCCACGCCCCGCGGCGCCATGACGCCGTTCATGGTCCGGATCATCTTGTCGGCCTCGCCGAAATAGCGGTCGAGCTTGTCTTTTTCTCCGGGGTAGGAGCTGTAGGCCAGGTTTTTAAAATCCTGGTAGCTCGAGCAGACGCCGTTCATCTCCCCGGCGATGATGCCCATTTTCTGGCGTACGAACTCGACCTTATCGAAGACGCCGATCTCCTTCATCGCCCGGAATACCTGGGCGGAGGACTCGAAGGCGAGCGTGCCGCTCTCAAAATAGAAGCCCTGGCGCCGGAACCCGGCGGTGTAGCCGCCCGGGGTCTTCTGGGCTTCGAAGATCGTGACCTTGTGCCCCTTTTTGGCCAGCAGGTTACCGGCGGTCAGCCCGCCGATCCCTGACCCGATGATGACTATCTGTTTCATCCTGCCTCCTTGCCGGTTGTTCTCCGGCTTTGCATTAGATGGGAAATTGGGCGGCCAAGACCTGGAGAAAATCATAGGTTCGGCCGGTCATCATTGTCAAGGAAGCCGGCTCCGGCCTCGCGCTTGCAATATTCGCCAGGGTCAGGAATACTGAAATTGGGTAAGCATTTGCACCAAGATAATTAGGAGGAAACATGAGAAGTCGTTGGCCCTACCTGATTTCGCTCGTCTTCCTGGCAGCGGCCCTGGTCCTGCTGCCGGCCGGATGCAAGAAGAAAGCCGAAGAAACGGCGGCGCCCGCGTCTCCGACCGCCACGCCGCAAGAGACCCCGGCCCTGGCCGCGCAGGCCAACTCGATGGAGAATCCCTATACAAGGGAAAATCCCGGCCCGTGGGCGGAGAAGGTGGAAACGCATCTTCCCCAAATCACCTATGAAAAAACCGGCTCCGGCCTGAAGGTCACCGTCAAAGTCGACAACCACCCTATGGACCCGCAGCAGCCCCACTTTGTCATGTCGATCATGCTTCATGACGCCGCGGGCGCCATGCTCGGGGAGAAAACCTTTGTGGCGACCGACCCCACGCCGGTCGCGACCTTCGAGCTGATGACGGTTCCCGAAAAGCTCGTTGCCTATGAGCACTGCAACATCCACGGGATCTGGATGAGCGAAACGGCCGTTATGACCCAATAATCAGCCCGCCCAGGAAAGCCGTCCAGGAGGCGGCCCTGGTCAGCTCGAAATAGGTCGCCATAACCGGGATGACGCCGATGGTCAAGCCCAGCCCGATCTCCCCCAGGCCGCGCCGGTGCAATACGGTACCCGCATGGCCCGGATCCAGATCGCCGCGCGGGAAGGACAAGCCGTGTTCATCTCCCCTGCTTCGGTTCCATGATCTACGGTTGATGATATCACGCTCAAAAGGGGGCATCAAGGCGGCCCCGTCGATCACACAGTTGCAACCCGGGCGCCGTTTCGATTATCATGAGGGCAGGTTATAAGTGACGACAAAAAGAGGATAACCCATGGACCTATTCGAGAAATGCACCGGCTTCTATAACGATCCTACGGTCGCGCAGCGGTACGGCTACCCGACCAACGTCAAGACCGTCCAGCAGATGGGAATGTGGCCCTACTTCATCCCCATCGACCATGCCGAAGGGCCCGAGGTCATCATCGACGGCCGCCGTCTCCTTATGATCGGGTCGAACAACTACCTGGGCCTGTCGAACGACCCCCGGGTCAAGGAAGCGGCGATCGAGGCGATCCGCAAGTACGGGACGAGCTGCACCGGCTCCCGTTTTCTCAACGGCACGCTCCACATGCATCTCGAGCTCGAGGAGCGCCTGGCCAAGTTCGTCGACCTCGAGGCGGCCCTGGTGTTCAGCACCGGATTCCAGGTCAACCTGGGGTCGATCCCCGCGCTGATGGAAGCCCACGATGTCGTGGTCACCGACAAGGAGGTCCACGCCAGCATCATCGACGGCGTCCGTCAGGCCAAAGCCCAGAAAAAGACCCAAACGCGCCGGTTCAAGCACAACGACCCCGCCGACCTCGAATCCGTGCTCAAGGTGTGCCCCGAAGAGGCGGGGAAGCTGGTCGCCGTCGACGGCGTCTTCAGCATGGGGGGCGACATCGCCCGCCTGCCCGAAATGGTTCCGATCTGCAAAAAATACGGCGCCCGCATCATGGTCGACGATGCCCATTCGCTCGGCGTCCTGGGGGGCGGCCGGGGCACCGCCCATCATTTCAACGTGGTGCGCGACGTCGACCTCCTCATGGGGACGTTCAGCAAGTCGTTCGCCTCGGTCGGCGGATTCATCGCCGGCCCCAAGGAAGTCATCCACTGGCTCCAGATCTTCTCCCGGCCGTTCATCTTCAGCGCCAGCCTCCCCCCGGCCAATGTGGCTACGGTCCTCGCCTGCCTGGATATCATCGAAAAGGAGCCCGAGCGGGTGGAACGGGTCAACAAGATCGGCGAACGGGTTCGCCGCGAGCTCAGCGCCATGGGCTACAACACCGGCGATTCCCAGACTCCCGTCGTCCCGATCATCATCGGGGACATGCTGAAGGTTTTAAAGGTCTGGAGGAAGTTGTACGATGCGGGGATCTACGCCAACGCCGCCCTTCCCCCGGCCGTCCCGCCCGAGCTGTCGCTCCTCCGCACGAGCTACATGGCCACTCACACCGACGCGCAGATCGACCGCGTCCTGGAGATCTTCCATCAGCTCAAAGGGTCGCTGATCGACAACGCCTGAGCGTCAGCGGTCCCGGCAGCCAAGCCGGACTAATCCGGGTTGAGGGCGCTGATCTGGCTCCACACCCCGCCGTTCCACAGCCACAGTCCCAGCGAGCCGAAGTCGGCGATGATTTCGTCAGCGTTGTCCCCGTCGATGTCCCCGGCCGTCAGATTCTCGGGATCAACGCCCGAGATCTGGGACCATGATCCGCCGTCATAAAGCCAGATCCCCAGCGGACCGAAGTCCACCGCCATCTCCTTGGCCAAGTCCCCGTCCGTGTCCGCCGCCACCTCCAATTCCGCGTCCAGCCCGCTCAGGATATTCCAGCTCCCGCTGTCATACAGCCAGAGGCCCGTCCCCGAAAAATCCCCGATCAGCTCATCGTCTCCGCTGTGGTCCAGGTCCGCCGTGATCATGTAATCCGCGTTCACGCCGCTGAGCTGCGTCCAGTTGCCGGCGCTCAACACCCATAACCCGACAGGTCCAAAGTCTCCGATGAGCTCCTTCCCGCCCGCGCCATCCGTATTCCCGGCCGCCATGTTCTCAACATTGACGCCGCTCAGCTGCGTCCACGAGCCGCCCGATAGCTCCCACAGCCCGATCGTCCCGAAATCCCCCAGGATCTCCGCCCCGCCCGAGCCGTTGAGGTCGGCGATGATCATGGTGTCCAGGTTCGCGCCGCTGAGCTGCGTCCATGAGCCGCCATTATAGAGCCAGAACCCCGTCGCCCCAAAATCAACCGCCACCTCGTCGCTCCCATCCGCGTCCACGTCCCCCGCCGCCATCGTCTGCGTGTCTTCCTCGCTGAGCAGGTTCATCGCCCCGTTGTCGTAGAGCCACAAACCCGAATAGCCGAACTCCATCAAGAGCTCGTCGTCCGTGTTCCCGTCCACGTTGGCCGTGATCATCCCCTCGGGGTCCATCGCGCTGAGCTGGGTCCAGGCGCCGCTGTCATACAGCCAGGCGCCGTTCGTCCCCAGGTCGACCGCCAGCTCCTTGGTCCCGTCGCCGTCGAAATCCCCGACGGCGGTCGTCTTCGGCCCGGGCGTCCAATAATAATAAACCTTGGCGACAAAAGCATCGGAATTGCCGTTATGGCTGAGGTCCGGCCCGACCGCATAGGGAAAGTCCGTGCCGTAGGTCGTGACACCCGCCAGATAGACATTCCCCCGGGCATCAGCGGCGGCACCGTAGCCCATGTCGTGGCCGGCTCCCCCGATGAAGCTGCTATAGGTCAGCTTCTTGCCCGAGGCGCCGACCTTGACGATAAAGCCCTCGGGGCCGACGGCGGTGATGTCAAACGGCTCAACCAGGGGAAATGCCACGGACCCGTACTCCTGGTTTTCCCCTGTGACATAGGCGTTGCCCGAGGGATCGACGGCAATTGCGTAGCCCCTGTCGATGCCGGAGCCGCCGATATAGCCGCAGTAGACATACCCATCGCCGGCGGGTGTGACCTTGGCCACATAGGCGTCATTCCAGCCGTTAAAGGTCAGGTCGGGACCGACCAGGACCGGCAGGCCGCCGTCGGTGTAGCCCGTAATATAGGCACTTCCTTTGGAATCCACGGCGACGGCGTTCGCCTGGTCCGCCTGGTCGCATCCCAGGAAGCCGCAGTAGGACAGCGCGGTGCCGGATGAGTTGACCTTGGCCACGAAGCCGTTGGTAGCCTCAACGGTGGTCAGGTCCGGGCCGATGGCGACCGGAAAAGTCGCCTCGCGGGAGCTTGTATTTCCCGCGACGTAGGCGTTGCCCGAGCCGTCGACGGCGATTCCGTTGGCCGTCTCGTCCCCGTCGCCGCCGATATAGCCGCAGTAAACCCGGCCGGTCCCGGCGGCGTTCAGCTTGCAGACGAAGGCGTCGGTCGTCCCACCGTTAAAGGACAAATCCGGACCCGTGATCTCGCAGAAAGTCGCCACGCCCGAACCCGTAGAGCCCCCGATGTAGGCGCTGCCCAGGCTGTCAACGGCGATGCCGTTAGCGACATCATCGGCCGAGCCGCCGATATAGGTGCAATAGGTCAGGGCGCTGCCGGAGGCATTGACCTTGGCGACAAAAGCATCCTTGAGCCCGTTGTGGGTCATATCATAGCCGGCCACGACCGGGAAGGTCGTCTGGTCGGAGAGCGTATAGCCTGTCACATAAGCGCTCCCTGAGGCATCGACGGCGATGCCGGTGCCCCGGTCATCGTTGGCCCCGCCGATATAGCCGCAATAGATCAGCGACGCTCCCGAGGCGTCGACTTTAGCGACAAAGGCGTCGTAATTGCCGTTAGAGGTCAGATCGGGCCCGACCGTCAGTGGAAAAGACTGCACCTCGGTGGATGACGTAAACCCCGTGACATAGACATTACCAAGGACATCGACGGCGACAGCGCGCCCCTCATCAACGTTGACTCCGCCGATGAATCCCGCAAAAACGACCACGGACGGGTCCAGGACCAGCGGCTGGGTGGGATCGTAGTCGCCGACCTCAAACCCGTAAATGCGGGCTTCTGCCCCGGCGTCTCTCCCGAACTGAGGCCCGTCCTCGCTCTCGGGGCCAGGCCCTTGAACATCAAGCTTATAGCCCAAAGAGACGGCCTTCCTCGCGCCCCCGATCTCCTGGTAGGCGACAGGAACGTCATCCTTGAAGCCGCCGGCCGGCGTCTTCACCTCGAGGCGGCCGGCCTCGTCGACGGAAATTCCGTCCACACCACGATAAGCAAGACGTACCTGTGCGGGATCAGCCCCGGGATGGACAATGAACTCATATTTCAGGCGGTTGACTGTTCCGGAATAAGCCAGGTCGATCCCCGGCCAAAGATCCCGGTAGACGATCCGGGAATAGGTCACCAACCCCGCCTGCCAGTCTTCAGGTCTTCCCTTGAAATAGGACACGATACCGCCGGTTTTATCCTCTCCTACCGGCTTAACATCAGCGCTTGCCCCCACAAAGTCGAGCTTCACGACCCAACCCTTGGATGTGCCATTCTCTTTAACGGAAAGCCCATCGACGGAACTCTTATCCCCGCTCCGGGCGGCCTCGAGCTGACCGAGCGAAAACGTCACTCCTCCCGGCGTAAAATAGACGGACTTATCCCGGCCCTTAATATAAAAAGCAACTTGCCCGTCCAGCTGCCCCTCGTTCGGAATGAAATAAAGCGGCACCCGGCCGAAGTCCACGTTCGCCCGAATGGACCCGGCGGCGGACGCGCCGGGAACTTGCGGCGTCACTTGCCCCGGGGTCGATTTTTCCCCAGTGGCGCCCCTAAAAAACATCAACAGAAAGCCTCCCGCCAAAATCGCCGTCTGCTTTTTCATGACTGCCCTCCTTTCACTCGCCCGGTCATCATGGCGGATAAAAAAAGGTAAACGGAAACTCAGGTTTTTCTTAGCTCCGCCATCGACTACCAGCGGCGGTTTCTTATCATCGCCAAGGAGCGCTTGTCAAGACAAATCTTATTCTGCGACTGCGAGACTTTGATATCTCCCGATGTCGGCGTTCCGATTTCTGAGTCAACGATTAGCGCACTATTTCTTGACCCGGCTTCAATGAAAATCCGGATCGCTTATCGGCTTGGCGAGGCACCCGTGTGAGAGGATGGTATTCGCTAATGAGTAAAGCCGGACGTCATCGGGATGAATCTCTCCGCGAAAAAGGCAGCCTAACGGTCTAGTCCGGGTTGATGGCGCTGATCTTGCTCCAGGTTCCGCCGTTCCACAGCCACAACCCCAGCGTCCCGAAGTCGGCGATGATCTCCTCCGCGTTGTCCCCGTCGATGTCCCCGGCCATCAGGTTCTCCGGGTCGACGCCCGAGATCTGGCTCCACGATCCGCCGTCGTATAACCAGATCCCCAGGATGTCGAAATCCACGGCCAGCTCCTTGGCGCCGTCTCCGTCCGTGTCCGCTCCGAGGACCAATTCCGCGTCGACCCCGCTCAGGATGTTCCAGTTCCCGCTGTCCCAAAGCCACAGCCCCGTCCCCGAAAAATCCCCGATGATCTCGTCGTCACCGCTGTGGTCCAGGTCCGCCGTAATCATATAGTCCGCGTTCACGTTGCTGAGCTGAGTCCAGTTGCCGGCGCTCAACACCCATAATCCGACGGGACCAAAATCTCCAATGAGTTCCTTGCCTCCCGCGCCATCCGTGTTCCCGGCCGCCATGTTTTCGACGTTCACGCCGCTGAGCTGAGTCCACGAGCCGCCCGACAATTCCCACAGCCCGATCGCTCCGAAGTCCCCGACGATCTCGGCCCCTCCCGACCCGTCAAGGTTGGCTACAACCATCGTGTCGAGGTTCGCCCCGCTGAGCTGCGTCCACGACCCGCCGTCATAGAGCCAGAAGCCCGTCGCCCCAAAATCAACGGCCACTTCATCGCTTCCGTCGGCATCGACGTCCCCCGCTGCCATCGTCTCCGTATCTTCTTCGCTCAGCAGGTTCATCGCGCCGTTGTCATAAAGCCACAGGCCCCCGAAGCCGAACTCCATCAATAGCTCGTCGTCCGTGTTCCCGTCGACGTTGGCGGTGATCATCCCCTGCGGGTTCATCGCGCTAAGCTGCGTCCACGAGCCGCTGTCATACATCCAGGCACCGTTTGTCCCCAGGTCGATGGCCAGCTCTTTTGTGCCATCGCCGTCAAAATCCCCGATGGCGTTTGTCTTCGGCCCGGGAGTCCAATAGTAATAAATCTTCGCGACATAAGCATCCCAGCCGCCGTTATGGCCCAGGTCCGGCCCCACCAGCGCGGGAAAGCCCGCGCCATCGGTCGAAACGCCGGCCACAAAAGCATTGCCCCGTGAATCCACGGCGATCCCGAAGCCCCATTCATCCCCAGAGCCCCCGATAAAGCCGCAGTAGGCCAGCTTTGAGCCGGAAGCATTGACCCTGGCGATGAAAGCGTCAGAGCCGCCAGTCAGGATCACGTCCGGCCCGTCAACGACCGGAAAACCTGCGGCCGGGCTGCCAACGAATCCCGTAACGTAGGCGTTCCCCGCCGGGTCCACGGCAATCCCGTAACCGTCGTCGACGGTCGTGCTGCCGATGTAGCCGCAGTAGATCAACCGGTCCCCGACGGGGCTGACCTTGGCCACAAAAGCGTCCCTGTATCCTTTATAGTTCAGGTAAGGCCCGACGACTGTCGGGAGGCTGGCGCCAGCGCTGCCTACGACATAGGCACTTCCTTTGGAATCGACAGCGATACCGTAGCCGGCATCGTCCGAGGACCCGGCTATATAGCCGCAGTAGGCCAGCGTCGCCCCTGAGGGGTTGACCTTGGCCACAAAGGCATCTCCGTATGCCCAAGAAGTTAAATCCGGCCCGACTACCACAGGGAAGGTTGCCTCAGTGGAATTCGTGTGGCCGGCTACATAGGCGTTGCCCATGGCATCAACCGCTATGCCATAGCCATGGTCCAAGTATGCACCACCAATGTAACCGCAGTAGTAGCGCACGGTGCCGGCGGCGTTCAGCTTGCAGACAAACGCGTCGCTCGTGTCGCCGTTATAGGAAAGATCCGGTCCGGTGATTTCGCAAAAGGTCGCTTCACTCGAACCCGTATCTCCGGCGATAAAAGCATTGCCCGACCCATCCACGGCGATCCCGTAGCCATAATCGTCCGCCGAGCCGCCGATATAGGTGCAGTAAACAAGCGCATCGCCCGCCGCGTTCACCTTGGCTACAAAGGCGTCGTTGAGTCCATTATGAGTCATGTCGTACCCGGCCACGACGGGAAAACTTGTCTGCGTGGAAAGAGTATATCCCGTCACATACGCATTCCCCGAGGCATCGACGGCGATGCCTCTGCCGTAGTCATTCGCCGAACCGCCGATATAGCCGCAGTAAACAAGCCCCGTTCCGGACGCGTCGACTTTAGCGACGAAGGCATCATAATTGCCATTATGGCTGAGATCGGGTCCGACGGTCTCGGGGAAGGTGGCCTCGGTAGAATAAACCTCTCCAGTCACGTAGACATTGCCCGCGCTGTCAACGGCAATCCCGCACCCCTTATCAGTGTTGTTCCCGCCAATGAAACCGGCAAAAACAAACAGGGCCGGATCCAGGATCAGGGTCTGAGTGGGGTCATAATTGCCAATTTCAAACCCGTAAACGCAGGCATCTCCTTCTGCGTTTTTCTCCGAAGGATTCTTCTCACTGCCACGATCTTGGGCTCCCAGGTTGTAGCTCAGAGAAACGCTGTGCCTCACTCCCTCGATTTCCTGGTAGGCTACGGGGACATCATCTTTAAACCCACCCCCTGGAGTTTTGATATCGAGCCGCCCTTGCTCGTCGACGGAAATGCCTTCAACACCGCGATAGGCCAACCGGACCTGCGAGGGGTCGGCGCCGGGATGGACAATAAACTCATACTTGAGACGGTTGGCCGTGCCCGAATAGGCCAGGTCAATTCCTGGCCAAAGCTCCCGGTAGACTATCCGTGAGTAGGTCGGAAGTCCGGCCTGCCAGTCGGCAGGCTTTCCTTTGAAGTACGACACAACACCGCCGGTTTTTGCCTCTCCGACCGGCTTCACGTCCTTGTTCGCTCCCACAAATTCAAGCTTCACGACCCAGCTCTGCGATAAGGTGTTCTCCTTAATAGCAGGCAGCTTGCCCGAGCCTGTTTCTCCATTCCCAGCCGTCTTTTCCAGCGGCTGTCTGAGCGAAAACGTCACTCCTCCGGGGGTAAAATAGACGGTTTTGCCCCGGCCTTGGATGGAAAAGGCGACCCGCTCATCCAACTGCCCCTGGTTGGGAATGAAGTAGAGCGGCACCCGGCCGACGTCTGTGTTGGCCGCAAAGGACGCGCCGGCTGGCGCGCTGGGAGCTTGCGGCGTCACCTGCCCCGGCTTCGAGCCTTCCCCTATGGCGCCCCCAAAAAACATCAACAGAAAGACTCCCGCCAAAATCGCCGTCTGCTTTTTCATGATTGCCCTCCTTTCACCCGCGCGATCAGAATGGCGAATAAAAAAAGGAAAACGGAAAGTCAGGTTCTTCTTAGGTACGCCATCGCTGACCAGCAAGCTACTTTTAACAATCGATTTTGTGTTTGTCAAGACGATTGTTGTTCTCCGCCTTCAATATTGATATGATCAATGAAAAATTAGAGGAGGGAGTTCATGATAACCTCAGGCTTTCGTTCCCGGCTCATCAAGACCGCGGGATTGTATATGGCGGCCATTGGCCTGCTGGCGCTCGGCACGGGCGGCTTCGCGGCGCAGGCAGCCCTAGGGCAGAACCGCGAGGCATACGGAGAAAATTTCGAAAACGGCCCGGGGGGCTGGCTGGCCAACCGCTACGAACCGCTGCCGATCATTGACGGTGTCGCCTACTGCTACAGCCCGTGGTATCTCGACAGCCATCACGCGCCGCCGGGGGCCGGCTATATCCACATGCTCATGTATCTTTATATGGCCGATAAGTATGTCGGCGCCGACCGTAAACCCCACCTCCAGGGCAACCGGTTCATCGAGCAGAACAAGAGCACCGCCCTGACCAACGCCCGGCTCAGCGTGCGGCTGCGCGGCGACGTCGATCTCCAGGGAGCAAAGCTAGTGCTCCTGGTTCAGGGCAAAACGCCCAAGACCATGGCCAATTTTGTCCTGAGCGGCCAGCCCCTGCGCGTCGAACACGAGTGGACGGAGCAGTCGATTGTCCTGAGCCCGGACCCCGGGCAGTGGACGTGCCTCGGGGCGCGCTGGGACAAGGTCGACCAGTACGGCTGCGACGATATCGCCGTGCTTCTCAAGGACGTCAACTTCGACATCATGTTCGTGCTGTTCCCGCTCAAGGTCGTTCCGACTCATCCGGAGCTGGTCAAGGACATGCACCGGATGCGGCCGGGACAGGACTATCCGGGCTATCCGAGCTATGAGGTCGAGCAGAAGTACCTGCCGCGGGGCGTCATCATGTTCGACTCGGTGAGGATCGACTATCCGGCCGCCGCGGCCGAGGCCAACCCGGCGACCGATGCGACCTTGAGGGCCATGTCGGCGAGCCCCGGGAGGCTCTCCCCGGGGTTCAGCGGCCCGCGCAAGAGCTATGCCTTTTTTGTTTCTCAGTCTTGTAAAAAGATAACGGTCAAGGCGGCGGCGAGCGACCCGCGGGCGTCCATTCAGGTCAACGGCGCCCGGATCGCCGACGGCGGGGAGTCGGCGCCGCTCCCGGTCAGCGTGGGCAGGAATTTCGTCGATGTCGACGTCACATCTGCCGACGGAAAATCCAAAGAAAACTACAGAATCAAGGTCGTCCGGCCGTACCCGACACCGAACTGGGTCCGCGTCAAAGAAAACAACCCTTGGGTGCCTCGCGATTCGATGGGAGAGCTGGTCTTCCGCGACCGGATGTGGCTCTTCGGCGGGTATACGCCCGGCCTGGTCAACGACGTCTGGAGCTCGGCCGATGGAGTCGAGTGGACGAAAATCGGCGAGATCCCCTGCGCCGCCGGGATCAACGTCCCCGTGAATTTCGTGTTGGCCGGCAAGATGTGGGTCAGCGGCAACGATGGTTCTCTGTATTCGTCCGCCGATGGCTCGCGCTGGGACCTTGTCCTGGCCGAGACTCCCTGGAAGGGCGCCGCGGGGAGCGGCGTTATCTTTGACGGAAAAATGTGGGTAATCGCCAGGAACAGAGGGAATGCGCCGGGCGATTCGGTCTGGTCATCCGCCGACGGCGTGCAGTGGCAGCTCGAAACCGCGGCCACGCCGTTCTCCAAACGGCAGCTCTTCAGCGCTCTCGTCGCCCACCAGGACAGGATGTATGCGGTCGGTGGCGCCATCCAGGGTTACCATCCTTTCCGCGCCTACAACGATGTCTGGAGTTCCGCCGACGGGAAGTCATGGACGAAACTCACAGACCAGGCGCCCTGGCCGCCGCGCATCTGGAATTCCGCCCGCGCCTATAAAAACCGGATCTGGATGATGGGCGGGTTCCGGGCCGAGCCGACCTGGAACAACTTCAACGATGTCTGGTATTCGACCGATGGAGCTCACTGGAGCGAGCTCGCGACAGAGGACAGCTGGTCTCCCCGGCATGAGTATTCGCTCTACGTCTTCGACGACAAACTCTGGATGGTCGGCGGCAACGCTTGGCCGCTCCAGAACGATGTCTGGTACCTCGAGATCAAAGGGCTGACCTTCCTCTCGCAGCCGGTGATCGAAGAGGTCGCGGGGAACGAATACACCTACAGGCCGAAAGCGGATTTTAACGCGAGCGGCGGAAAGCTCTTCTACCGGCTCGTCGATACGCCGCGCTGGCTGAGCGCCGATGCCGCCACCGGCCTCATCCGCGGCACTCCGCTCGAGCCGGGGGACTTCCCGGTGATCGTCGAGGCCTCCGACGCGACCGGCGAGACCGCCCGCCAGGCCTATACGCTGCACATCCTCAAGGAATAAATTCAATTCGGGACACAATACCAATTCACCTTTTTTAGACCCCGGGGGAGGGCCGGGGGGATACCGCCCTTCTCCCCCCGGCAGCCTAATCAGGCAATTGGTATTGTGTCCCGATTTATTAGGATAGCGGGCGGATTGACACTCCGGCGGGCACCCTGTATATTGACCGGGAATTTCAGCCTGTTTCCGCCGGAGACGCCATGAAAACGATAGGCTTCATTGATCACTACATCAACAATTGGCACGCCGATAATTTTCCCCGCATGATCCAGGGATCGGCTTTCAAGAACGATTTCCAGATCTCGCTCGCCTGGGAGGAAACCACCCCGCCGGGCAAGAAACCCCTCGCCGAGTGGTGCAAAGAAAATAACGTGACCCCGGCCAACAGCCTCCAGCAGGTCGTCGATAACTGCGATTGCATCCTCGTCCTCTCCCCCGACGACGCCGACCGCCACCTGCCGCTCTCGCAATATGCCCTGCGGTCGGGAAAACCCGTCTCCATCGACAAGCCGTTCGCCGACAAGGTCAAGGACGCCAAGGAGATGTTCGACCTGGCCGCGAAATTCAAGACGCCGCTGATGACCAGCTCTTCGCTCCGCTTCACCCCCGCCCTCACGGCGGCGAAAAAGGATAAAATCCAAAACAAGAAAGTCCGCTACGTCTCATCCTGGGGCGGCGGCCGGTTCCCGGTCTACATTGTCCACGTCCTCGAAATGCTCGTGATGACCATCGGCACCGGGGCGCGGCGGGTGATGTCCGTCGGCGAGCTCCCCGGAGCGCCGGTTCTGATCGTTGATTATCCCGATCAGCGGCGAGGGCTCCTGCAGCTCTACCACGGGCTCGAGTTCGGCCTGGCCGCAAGCTACGGCGATGGCGAGAGCCTCTTCCTCGCCGACATGCAAGGGTTTTACGAGGCCTTTATCGATGCCGTCCTGAATTTCTTCATGACGGGTAAGAACTCGATTCCGCAAAAGGAGACGATGGAAATCGTCGCCCTCCAGGAGGCCGCCACGCGGGCGCTCGAGCACCGCGACCACTGGATCGACGTGGAGACATCCTGAGATGGAAAAGCTCGCCCTTCACGGCGGAACCCCGGTCCGGACCGCTCCTTTCCCCAAGAGGCAGCCGTTCGGCGAGGACGACTTGAAGGAAGTCCGGGAGGCGCTCGAATCCCAGGACCTTTTTTTCATCCCGGGAAACAAGATCGCCGCACTCGAGCGGGAGTTCGCCGCGAAATACGGCGTCCAGCACGCCGTGGCCACGACGTCGGGGACAGCGGCCGTCCACCTGGCCGTGGCCGCGCTCGGCGCCGAGCCGGGCGACGAGATCATCACCTCGCCCGTGACCGACTTCGGCACCGTGGCCGGGATCATCTTTCAGGGGCTCATCCCGGTTTTCGCCGACTGGGCGCCCGGCACGTTCAACATGGACCCCGCCGAAGTCGAAAAGAAGATCGGCCCCCGGACGCGCGGCATCATCGCCGTCCACCTCTTCGGCAACCCCTGCAACCTCGACGCGCTCGCCGCCATCGCCTCGGGCCGAAAGATGCCGCTCATCGAGGACTGCGCCCAGGCTTACTGCACACCGTACAAGGGCCGGTGGGCGGGCTCGATCGGCGACATCGGCACATTTTCCATGCAGCAGAGCAAGCACCTGCCCACGGGCGAAGGCGGGATATGCATCACTGATAATGATGATTACGCGCGGACGATGGCGCTCTTCCGAGACAAGGGGTGGCAGAACCGGGCCCGGATGGGCCCCCGCACCTACACCCTTCTCGGCCTCAACTACCGCATGAACGAGCTCACCGGCGCAGTAGCCCGCGCCCAGCTCCGGAAAGTCGAGGGTGTGGTCAAGACCATGACACGGCTCGGCAACCGGCTGACCGAGCTGATCCGGGATATCGACGGCATTTATCCCTGTCCCGTGACGCCGGGCGGCGAGCATTCCTACTGGCTCTATGCTTTCCGCGTGACGGGATACGACCCCCAGGAGTTCGTCAAGGCCCTCCAGGCCGAGGGCATCCCGTCCGGCTGGGGCTACACCATCACGCCGATCTACACCTGCGCCGACGCCCTGGCGGAGAAAAAGACTTTCGGCAGCACTTCCTACCCGTTTGACTCGCCTTACCACGGCGCCTCGATCGAGTACAAACCCGGGTTGTGCCCCGTGGCCGAGCGCGAGCTCCTGGAGACGGGGACGCTGCGCTTTTACGAGAACTGGAGCGAGGCGGACATCGCCGACGTCGCCGCGGCGTTCCGGAAAGTCGCGGCCGGGCTGCCCAGGAAGAAATGATCGAGGAAGGGCGGTTCTTTTCGGTCGGCGCCGCCAAAATCGAGATCACGCCGCCCCTTGATGTTCCCCACCTGAGCTTCGCGCCGCGCCACCAAGCGTTCACCGCCGTCCACGATCCCCTCTATGCGCGGGCGCTCGTCGTTTCCGACGGGACAACGCGTGGGGCCATCATCACCGCCGAGGCCATCGGGTTCATCAATTCGGTTTTGGGCGAGGGCCGGAATTTCACGGCCGAGGTGCGGTCCGAGGTCGAGCGGCGGACAGGCATCCTCGGCGAAGCCGTGATGCTGGCTGCGGCGCATGTTCACTCCTCCCCCGATTCCATCGATATCCGGCCGCTCCGGGGGTCACCTGCCGGCACGGCCTGGCTCGAGGAACTCATCGGGAAGATCGGATTCGCGGCCGAAAAAGCTCAGGCCGGTATGTTCGAGGCCGCTCTCAGGGTTGCCCAGGCGGAATTCCCCGGCTATTCAAGGAACCGGCGCGGCGAGGAATGTCTCGATAATCTCGTGACCGCGCTTGTTTTCGAATCGCCCGATCAAAGGCGGAGGATCCTCATCGTCAATTACGCCTGCCATCCGGTTATCGTCCAGGTGCAGGACAGGATCTCGGCCGATTACGTGGGCGTCATGGCCTCGCAGCTGGAAAAGGATCTCGATGGCCTCGAGGCGTGTCTTTTCCTCCAGGGCGCCTGCGGCGACATCAACCCCTGGATTGACGACACCAGGGATTTCGCGGATGTTGATAGGATGGGGACGGCGCTGGCCGATAAGGTCATCGAGGTCATCGCCGGAATGCACGGAGAATGCCACGCCGCTGAACCCGTCGTGCTCGGATATACTTCCCAGTTCCTCGAACTGCCCGCTCGCCCGCTGCCCACTCCCGAAGAGGCCGCGGCGCTCGCATCCGGCGATAACCGCATGTGGCTCGGCGATGAACTCGCGGAGCGGCTCCTCGATGGGCGAAAATCCTATCCCGCGGAACTGCAGATCATGAGGCTCGGGAACGCCATCCTCGCCGGCATCCCCGGCGAGCCGTTCTGCCGGATGGGGAAGGCCATCCGAATAATGGCCACCCCGCTCGCCGGCATCCCCGTTGGCTACGCCAACGGCTACATCGGCTACCTCGTCCCGGCCGAGTCCTGGGCGCGCGGCGGCTACGAGGTCGACCCCGGCCCCTGGTCCAAGGTCGCTCCCGAAAGCCATGGGCTTATTCTCGAGGCCTTACGCGACCTTTTCGCCCGGACCCAGGCCTAGCTTCTTCTGTTGCCTTGACATCCCCACCGGTTTTCTTGACATCGGCTCTCGGCCTGGGATATGTTGGCTCAGAATTTGGCAAAAGGATCAGCGATGGCCGATCGCGATATCGCGCAATACCGGATCCTGGCAAAGCCCAGTAGAGTACCAGTGGGAGTATTTCGAGGCGTGAAAAGGATGTAGCCTTATGATCGGCACGACCCTCGCCCATTACAGAATCCTTGAGAAACTTGGTGAAGGTGGTATGGGTGTCGTCTATAGAGCCGAAGACACAAAGCTCAAGCGGACGGTCGCGCTCAAATTCTTGCCGCCCGAGCTGACCCGCGATCCGCAAGCCAAAAAACGGTTCCTCCAGGAAGCACAGGCCGCCGCGGCCCTCGACCATGCCAATATCGGCACCATCTTCGAAATTAACGAAGTCGACGGCCGGATGTTCATTGTCATGGCTTATGTCAAAGGAATGAGCCTGAAGGATAGGATGGCCCATGGTGCGATGAAGCCTGAGGAAGCGGTGGATATCGCGATGCAGGTGGCTGCGGGCCTTCGGGCCGCCCATGAGAAAGGCATTATTCACCGGGACATCAAACCGGCGAATATCATGCTGGCGGAAGACGGCCCGGCGAAGATCATGGATTTCGGCATTGCCAAGCTGGCCTGGGCGGCCGACTTGACCAAGACGGCAGGAACGATGGGGACTTTAGCCTACATGTCGCCAGAACAAGCGCGCGGCGAGGCGGTCGACCATCGGACGGACATCTGGTCATTAGGAGCAGTGCTTTACGAGATGCTGGCCGGGCGGTTGCCCTTCGGGGCGGAAGAAGCGCCGGGGATGATCTTCGCTATTCAGAACAAAGACCCGGAGCCGCTATCCATGCTTCGCCCGGATGTGCCTCGTCACATCGAACGAGCCGTCGGCAAGGCCTTGGCCAAGGATCTTGCCCTCCGCTATAAGAATGCTCAGGAGTTCGCCATCGAGCTGAAGGCGCCGGCTTCCGGCGTTTTTCCAAAAGCCGAAAAGTCGATTGTTGTCCTGCCGTTTGAAGACATCAGTCCAGGCAAGGACAATGAATATTTCAGCGCCGGCCTCACCGAGGAGATTATCACCGACCTTTCCCACGTCCATGAGCTCCTGGTCATCTCGAGAAGCTCGGCGATGACGTTCAAGGGCACGAAAAAGACGATCCCGGAGATCGCCCGGGCAGTCAATGTGCGCTATGTCCTCGAGGGGAGCGTGAGGAAAGCCGGGAACAGCCTCCGCATCACGGCGCAGTTGATCGATGGCGCCAACGATGTCCATCTCTGGGCGGAGAAATATTCCGGCACGCTCGACGATGTGTTCGACATCCAGGAGAAAGTCTCCCGCTCGATCCTGGAGGCCTTGAAGCTGAAGCTTACTCTCCAGGAAGACCGGGCCATGGCGGAGAAACCCATCGACAACGGCGCCGCCTACGAATGCTATCTGAGGGCAAGACATGAGATTATGACCTTCTCAGTGGACGGGTTGGAACGGGCCCTGAAATACCTTCGCATCGGACTCGATCTCATTGGAGACAACGCCTTGCTGTACGCAGGGCTGGGGTATGCTCATTTTCAGATGGTCAACCTAGGTGTCGGGCAGCAGGAACATTTTGTCGAGGCCCGGAAGTATGTTCAAAAAGCCTTTTCCTTGAACCCTGAATTGGCGCAGGGGAATCTTGTGCTCGGTATAATCTCCATTCTTGAAGGGAATTCCAAGGAGGCAGTCAGCCGTCTGAAATTGTCCCTGGCTAAGGATCCAGGCGACCCTGATACAGCGGCTTGGCTTGCGTGGACATACTTGCTCAATGGAAAGTTTGACCCCGGAAGTTCTCTGGTGAAAGAATTCTCCGAAAGAGATCCGATCAATGCCACCTGGCTGCTGCTTGATGGGCTTGTCGACTTCATGGCTGGTCGTTTTGCGCGTGCCGTAGAAGGAGTGGAGAGAAGCTACAGGTTACAGTCCAGCGTGCCGATTCAACAGTTCTGGTATGCGCTGTGCCTGGCTTACGCCGGGCGGCTTCAAGAAAGCACCTCCGTATTGGCTGCAAGCGCAAGTGCGGCTCCGACAGAAGACGTAACGGTCAACCTTGGCAAACTTCTGAATTTTGCCTTGCACCGCGATCTCGAAAACATCTCAAGCCTCCTTACACCCAGCTTACTTGGCAAGCTCAAGGGAGACTGCGAGCAGTGTTATCATATAGCGTGTTTCTATGCCTACCTCGGGGAACGGGATCTCGCGCTGGATTGGCTGGAAAACGCCGTCAATCGGGGGATGTTCAATTATCCCCTTTTCGCAGAGCACGACCCATTTCTGGAGAAGATCCGCGGCGAGGAGCGCTTCCAGAAGCTCATGGAGCGGGTGAAGCTTGAGTGGGAGCATTTCGAGGTGTAACCATGAACAGACGGGATTTTCTTAAGTCGGGCGTTACGGCAGCTGCCGTTGCTTATGCGCCTTCGTCTCTTCGGTCCGAAGTCCAGGAACGCGGCATCGTCCGCTATCCCGATCCCTGGGTCAAGGTGATCGACGACCGGTTCCGGAAGATGGTCACCCAGAGCGCCGCGGTCGAGCGGCTGTACACGGGTACGCGCTGGGGCGAAGGTCCGGTTTGGTTTGGAGACGGCCGATATCTTCTTTGGAGCGACATTCCCAACAACCGGATCCTTCGCTGGGTTGAAGAAAGCGGACAGGTGAGCATCTTCCGCAATCCCTCAAACAACAGCAACGGCAACACGCGCGATGCCCAGGGACGCCTGATCACCTGTGAGCGGCGACAGGTGACGAGGACCGAACCGGACGGCAGGATCACCGTCTTGATGGATCGGTTCCAGGGCAAGCGGCTGAACTCGCCGAACGACGTCGCGGTTCATCCCGACGGACACATTTGGTTGACCGACCCGGGGTACGGAATCATGACCTGGTACGAGGGCGAACATGAGCCGTTCGAACTGCCGACGCGCACCTATCGGCTGGATCCCGCGACCGGTCAGGCCACTGTCGCCAACGAGGAGATCGAAAAACCGAACGGCCTCTGTTTCTCTCCGGATTTTAAAAGGCTCTATGTGGTCGACACCGCCGACCATCCCGCCGGGCCTCACAATATTCACGTATTTGACGTCGTGGACGGCGCCCGACTCGCCAATCGCAGGGTGTTTTACGACATGGGTGCGGCAGGAGGCGATGGAATCCGCTGCGATCGTGAAGGAAACCTCTGGGTAGGGGCGGGCTGGGGGGAAGAGAAAGATGACGGCGTCCACGTGATCGCTCCGGACGGCAAGCTCATCGGGAAAATCCATCTGCCGGAAGCCTGCGCGAACCTCTGTTTTGGAGGCGCCAAGAAGAACCGCCTGTTCATGACTGCCAGCCAATCGCTTTATGCTTTGTACGTTGAGGCGCAGGGTGCTCAGGTGCCCTGACCGAGAGTTGTTCTCTAAATCCACTGCCCGTATCAGGGACGGAGAGGAAGCTAACGTTCTGGGATGGATGCGACAGCTTGGCATGGAGCTCAAGCCGAAAGAGGCAAAAACAAAATAGGGCCCGAGGTCTCGCCTGATTGAGATGACCGAAGGAGGGGAAGATGGATTATTTTGAAAGCAACGAGGGACCTGTCAAAACGGGCGGCGTCAGGAAGATCCCCATCGAAACCCCGAAGGGGACATTTCAGGTCTGGACCAAGCGGATGGGGAATAGCCCGGACCTGAAATTGCTGCTCCTCCACGGCGGGCCAGCCGCGACGCACGAATATTTCGAATGCTTCGAGAGCTTCCTGCCGGCCGAGGGCATCGAGTTTATCTACTACGACCAGCTGGGCTCGGCCTATTCCGATCAGCCCAAGGACCCGGACCTGTGGACGCTCGAACGGTTCGTCGAAGAGGTGGAGCAAGTCCGGAAAGCCCTCGGACTCGGCAAAGATAATTTCTATCTGCTCGGCCATTCCTGGGGCGGCATCCTGGCGACCGAGTACGCTTTGAAATACCAGGAGCATCTGAAAGGCCTGATCATCTCCAACATGATGTCCGACGCCGCCGCGTATGACGCTTATGCCAAGAACGTACTGGCGAAGCAGATGGAGCCGTCTGTCCTCAAGGAGATCCGGGATCTTGAAGCGGCGGGGGATTTCGGGAATCCGCGCTACATGGAACTGCTGGTGACGCATTACTACGCGCAGCACATCTGCCGCCTTCCTGAGTGGCCCGACGCCGTCAACCGCGCTTTCGCCCATCTGAACCAGGAGGTCTACGCCCTGATGCAGGGTCCGAGCGAGTTCGGGATCTCTGGGCGGCTCGAAAAATGGGACAGGAGGGCGGACCTCAAAAGAATCGCCGTCCCGACGCTCGTCATCGGGGCGAAGCACGACACCATGGACCCAGCGCACATGGAGTGGATGTCCAAACAGGTGCAGCGCGGAACGTACCTTTTCTGCCCCCGCGGAAGCCACATATGCATGTGGGATGACCAGGAAACCTACATGAACGGACTGATCGGGTTCATGAAAGCCTTCGATGCGGGCCAGCCATAATTGTGTCCCAAGGCCCCGATATCTGGAAAATAGCCAAGCGAAATCTAAGCCGCGACGGGATCCACTCTCAGCCGTCAGCGAACATCGGCCTAGTGGTGTTCCGGGTGCGCCAGCCGGTTGTATCGTCCCAGCGCGTCTCGCAACCGGTCGTGCGGCAGGGCGACGGCCCGGTGGCCGCTCTGTCCCGTCATCGTTTCTGCCGCGACTAGCGCATTGACAACGGATTCTTCGGTCGCTTGGACGACGGCCGTGAAGATCGGGTCGAGCTGGTCGTTGCCGAGCAGCTGCGCCTGGGCCAGGCCGTCGGGCCGGTACGCGCCGGCATTGGCGGTCGAGAAGGCGACGAACAGGTCCCCCGATCCATTTCCGGACACCGAACCGGTCCGCGCCAGCCCCATCGTCACCCGGCGGGCCAATCGCTTCAACTGGTGAGGGAGTAGCGGCGCGTCGGTCGCGACGACGACGATGACCGAGCCCTGTTCGGAGGACACTCCCGGCAGTCCGGAGTAGGCCGGCGAGTCCGGGATCTCCCGGCCCACCGGCACGCCCGCCACCGTCAGCTGCGAGCGCCCGCCGAAGTTGGCTTGAAGCAGCACGCCGACGATGTACGTGGTGGCGCTAAGTTTGATGGCGCGCGACGAGGTGCCGATCCCGCCCTTGAACCCATAGCAAATCATGCCTGTTCCGCCGCCCACGTTCCCCTCGGCCACGCGTCCACCGGCCGCCGCTTCAAGCGTCTGGAACGCATGCTCGGCCTTGACATGGAAACCGTTGATGTCATTGAGCCAGCCGTCCCAGGTCTCGGCGACAACGGGGAGGGACCACCAGTAGCCGCTGGCATCAGGCCGGCCCTGGGCGACGCGCCACCGGATGACGGCATCATGAACAACGCCCACGCTGTGCGTGTTGGTGATCATGACCGGACCTTCGAGGAAGCCGGACTCTTCGATCCAGGTCGTCCCGGTCATCTCCCCATTGCCGTTTTGCGAAAACCAGCCGGCGAAGACGGGAATGTCCACAGAGTCCTTGCCTCGCGGCAGAATTGCGGTGACCCCGGTACGCACGGGCCCCTGGCCCACAATCAGCCGGCCCTCGCCCGAGATCAGTGTGGTGTAGCCGACTTCGACGCCGGCGACATCCGTGATGGCGTTCAGCAAACCTGGAATGCCGTCAAAAGGAACACCGATATCCCGGGCTCGGGGTTTCCGGGCTGATTCAGGTTGCGCGGAGACCGGCGCTCCTAGCCAAGCCACCACGAGCAATGCGGTCAGAACTGAAATCGCCGGACGTACATTCATTTCATTTGCTCCTATGCCCTGTCGATGAGCGCTCTTTACTTTCGGCGCAAAAGTCCTTTCTGCGCCGCGAAGAATGAACAATGATTCGGGCGACGATTATGCCTCGCGCCATTCTCAGCGATGCTAAATCATCACCGGAAGGCGTGTCAATTCAAACAGGCATTGGCCCCAGGCGGACCCTTCGCGAATATCAACTCCGGTAAAAAAGAATTCTGAGAGGCCGCCTGCCCCGGATGTCCCGACCGCAGACAAAGCCTTGAAAATCTCTCTTCAGGGGCAGTACATTGAGCGGGGGCAGACCATCGGGCCGGGTTTCGGGCGAAAAATTGAATGCGCGAGGTCGAGGAAACATGAACTTGTGGATGATCGTCATGGCAGTGACGGCCGCGGTAGCGCTCCCGGCCGAGTATCCGGACGGACGGACGGCAGCAACCCTGCGCTTGGAAGCCAATGACCAGGGCGTGGTGCTGAAACACGGCGACGGGCCCGGGGAATGCGATAAGCTCGGCGCCCGGGACATCTGGGTATTCGAGGCTGACGGAATTTACTATATGCACTACGACGGCGCGGGGCCCCGGGGCTGGCTGGCCTGTCTGGCCACGAGCAGCGATTTGACCCACTGGACAAAGAAGGGGCCGGTCCTGGACTTCGGCAAACCCGGTGAGGAGGATTCCGCGTCGGCGTCTTATGGCGTGACGTACTCCGACGGGAAGATGTGGCATATGTTTTACATGGGCACGCCGCACACCTCGCCGGCGCCCGATCTTATCCCAGCTTTTCCGTATCTAACAAAGAAAGCCCGGAGCCTGTCGCCGGCGGGGCCATGGATCAAGCAGCCCGACGTGGTGCCGTTCCGCTGCACGCCCGACACCCACTACGACGTGACCGCCAGCCCAGGCCAGATCATCAAACAGGGTGACGAATACCTCATGTTCTTCAGCGCTGCGTCGAATGACAACCGGGGCACCCACCGGACAATTGGCATCGCCCGCACGCCTGACTTGAACGGTCCGTGGCGGGTTGATCCCCAACCGATCGTGCCGCCCTCGGAACAGATAGAGAATACATCGCTCTACTTCGAGCCGGCCAACCGGACATGGTTCCTGTTCACCAATCACATCGGCCTCGAAAGCTTCGAATACACCGATGCCGTCTGGGTTTACTGGTCGAAAGACTTGAACACCTGGAATCCTGCCGACAAGGCGGTCGTGCTCGACGGACAGAATTGCGCCAGGAGCAAGAAGTGCATCGGGCTGCCCGGTGTCGTGAAAGTAAAGGACAGGCTGGCGATCCTCTACGACGCGCCCGGCGGCGAAAGCAAGAGTCATATGGGACGCGACGTTGGTCTCGCGTGGCTGCAACTTCCGTTGCGGCCGCCGGCTGACAAGCGGGCGGACCCCAAGTAAGCGGACCACCCGGCCAGGCCTCCGGGCCTGCTCGCGGCGAAACGCTCTCCTTTCTTGACAGGCGAGAACCGGCGTCATGAAGAGGGAATAGGAGAGCGCCGCATTGACAGGAATTCGGGGCGGATGGTATCGTCTAGACTGGATTGGCAATGAAAATCGACGAAATCGACGCCCCCGGCCGCGCGCCGTTCCTCGAGGAGGACTACCGCCGCAAAGTGGCCGGCGACGTGCGCTCACTCTTCCTCCCCGGCACCTCGATCGAGGTCGTTCACGAAGTCGGGCCGGGTATTTCTTTCCAGCACGTGCTCTTCGACTTCGACGGCACCTTGAGCCTGATCCGCGAGGGCTGGCCCGCCGTGATGGTCTCTATGATGACCGAGGAGATCCTGGCGACGGGCACGAAAGAATCTCCTGAAGACATCTCCCGCCGCTGCTACGAATTCGTCATGCGGCTCAACGGCAAGCAGACGGTCTACCAGATGATCGAGCTCGCCGGCGAGATAAGAAAACGAGGCGGCGACCCGCAAGACCCGCTCGTCTACAAAGAAAAATACCACAGCCGGCTGATGGAGAAGATCGGGGACAGGCGCGAGGCGCTGCGAAGCGGTACGTCCCGGCCCGAGGAGCATCTTGTCGCCGGGGCCTTGGGGATGCTGGCGGCCATAAAAGACATGGGGCTCCCCATGTATCTTGCAAGCGGCACCGACCAGAAGTATGTCGCGGAGGAAGCCGCGCTCCTCGGCCTGACTCTTTTTTTTGGGGATCGCGTCTACGGAGCCATCGATGACTATAAGAAATTCTCCAAGCAGATGGTGATCGAGCGCATCCTGCGCGAAAACAAAGTCGAGGGGTCGGCGCTCCTCGGGTTCGGGGACGGTTACGTGGAAATCCAGAACATCAAGTCGGCGGGCGGGGTCGCCGTCGCCGTCGCGAGCGACGAGGCGGGACGGAGCGGCCGGACCGACGCCTGGAAGCGCGACCGGCTGATCGGCGTCGGAGCGGATATCGTGATCCCCGATTTCCGGGAGGGTGGCGCCCTGCTGGCCTATTTTTTCAGGACGCGATGAGGTGAGGAGATGCCCTACAAGATTTTCGACCGCTCCCGGCTGAAGCTCAGGCCGCTGGCCGAACGGCAGAGCGACCTCACCCGCGACATTCTCGTCTATCCGGACAGCCCCTTCGAGCGCTGCGAGCACCCGGCCCTGCCGGTCCTGGCCGGAAGAATCCGCGAAGCCCGGAAAAAGGGAAACGCCGTTATCTTGATGCTCGGGGCGCACGTCCTCCGCCGGGGGGCCGCGCCGCTCCTTATCGACCTGATGAAACGCGGGATGGTCACGCATATCGCGCTCAACGGCGCCGGCGCTATCCACGATTACGAGCTGGCGCTCATCGGCCGGACAAGCGAGAGCGTCGCCCGGTACGTCAGAACGGGCGAGTTCGGGCTGTGGACGGAAACGGGCGGCATCAACCTCGCGGCCAAGGCGGGGAACCGCGACGGGATCGGCCTGGGCGAGGCCATCGGCCGGACGATCGTCGCCGGAGATTTCCCCTACGCCGAGACGAGTTTGCTGGCGGCCGGGTTCCGGCTCGAGGTGCCGGTGACCGTCCACGTGGCGATCGGGCAAGACATCATCCATGAGCATCCGAACTTCGACGCCACGGCGACCGGCGCGACGAGCTACCGGGATTTCCTGATCTTGACCCAGAGTGTCTGCGGTCTCGAGGGCGGCGTCCTCCTCAACATCGGCACCGCCGTCATGGGGCCGGAGGTCTACCTCAAGGCCCTGACTATGGCCAGGAATGTCGCCATCCAGGAAGGTGGAGCGATCGCCCATTTTACGACCGCCGTGTTCGACCTCGTCCCGTTGGGCGATGGAGACCTCCATCACGAAGCGCCCAAGACCGATCCCCGCTATTACTTCCGCCCGTATAAGACAATCCTTGTGCGCACGGTAGCCGACGGCGGCGAGAGCTTCTATGTCCAGGGCGACCACGCGAGCACCGTGCCCACTCTCTACCACCTGCTCACCGAGAAATGAAGAACATGGAAGCCGCCCGGCTGGAACAGATCATCCGTAAGTTCCCGGAGTGCCGGGTCGCCGTCCTGGGGGATTTTTTTCTGGACAAATATCTCGATACCGACCCCGAGCTGGCCCAGGTTTCCGTGGAAAGCGGGAAGACCGCCCACCAGGTCGTCTCCATCCGCACCAGCCCGGGCGCCGCGGGCACGATCGTCAATAACCTTCAGGCGCTGGACGCGGGCAAGCTTTACGCCCTGGGAATCACGGGAGACGACGGTGAAGGCTATGATCTCAGGAAGTGCCTCGGCCGCCTCGGCTGCGGGATGGAGGGGCTGATCAGCGTGCCCGGGCGATTCACTCCGACCTACCTCAAGCCCAGGAATTGCCGGGCGGCCGATCTCTCGGGCGAGCACGAGCGCTACGACACGAAGAACCGGGGGCCGACACCCGTCGACGCCCAGGACAGGGTCCTGGCTTATCTTGAAAGCATCCTGCCGCGGATCGACGCCGTCGCCGTGCAGGACCAGGTCGAGGCTGAAGAAGAGGAGGATTCGGGAGTCGTCACGGCGCGGGTCAAGGGGCGGCTGGCTGAGATGGCCGTCCGGTTCCCCGATAAGATATTCTGGGTCGACAGCCGGGCCCGGATCGGCGCGTTCCGGAAGGCCATGATCAAGGTCAACGCGCGCGAGGCGGTGAGGCAGGTCTTTCCGCCCGGCACGGAGTACCCGGCCGACGAAACGGTCGTCCTGGCCATGGCGGAGTTCCGGCGGCGGACGGGCCGGCCCGTATTCGTCACCGCGGGAGGGCGCGGGATGTGGACAAGCGACCCGGAGACCGCGCTCGTCCGCGGGGTCGCGGTCCGCGAGCCGACCGACCCCACGGGCGCCGGCGACAGCGCCACGGCCGGCGCCGTGCTGGCTCTCTGCGCAGGAGCAAGCCCGCACGAGGCGGCGCTCGTCGCGAACCTCGTCGCCTCGATAACGGTCCAGCAGCTCGCCGTCACCGGGACGGCCGGCCGCCGCGAGCTCGGCCCGCGGCTCGAGATGTGGCGGGCTCAAGCCGAAAGGAGAAACACACCGTGAAATTCGCGATCGACTATCTCGAGGATTTGAAAAAAACGCTGGCCGGGCTCGACATCCCGGCGATCGAGAAGGCCGTTGCCTGGATCAAACAGGCGCGGGACAGCGACCGGATGATCTTCGTCTGCGGCAACGGCGGCAGCGCTTCGATCGCCTCCCACCTGGTCGTCGATATGCTCAAGGGCGCATCGTACGGCCGCGAACACCGCTTCAAGATCATCAGCCTGACCGACTGTGTCGAGACCGTCACCGCCTACGGCAACGACGTCAATTACGAGTGCATCTTTCTCGAGCAGCTCCGCAACTTCGCGCGCCAGGGGGACGTGCTTCTCGCCATCAGCGGGAGCGGCGACAGCCGGAACGTCCTCAGCGCGGTCGAGTACGCCAACAGCGTCGGCTGCCGGACGATCGGCATGACCCGCGCGGGCGGCGGCGCGCTCAAGGAGATGGCGGACTTAAGCCTGCGCGTGCCTGACAGTCACATGGGACGGCTCGAAGACGGGTTCATGGTGATGGCCCACATCATCGCCTACGCCTTCATGGAGCACGCCGTCGATTAACAGCTGGGGGACGCTCCCCAAGGGGACACCCCGCTGTACTTCCGCGAGCTTAAGAGGAAGCTTATGACCGCGGGATGTCCCCTTGGGGAGCGTCCCCCAGCGATTCAGTCCGGGTTGACGTTGCTGACCTGGGTCCAGGCGCCGCCGTTGTAAACCCATAACCCGAGCGCCGCAAAATCCACCATCAGCTCGGCCTGCGCATCGCCGTCAAAGTCCCCGGAAATGACATAATCCGGGTTTACCCCGCTGAGCTGGGTCCAGGCGCCATTGTCATATGCCCAGAGACCGAGCGGCCCGAAATCCACGACAACTTCAAGGCTGGGGTCGGCGTCCAGGTTGGCGGAGACCATGAAATCCTCTCGTACGCCGCTGAGCATCGTCCAAGCCCCGTTGTTCCAGAGCCATAACCCCACCGGGCCAAAGTCGCCGAAGATATCGGCCTTCCCATCGGCGTTTGTATCCGCGGTGATCAGGTAGTTCACATTCACGCCGCTGAGTTGCGTCCAGACGCTGGTGTTGTTGAGCCACATGCCGGTGATGCCGAAGTCGCCCACGATTTCCTGTCCGCCGGCGCCATCCGTGTTCCCGCAGGTGAAAAAGTCGGCGTTGACGCCGCTGAGCTGGTACCAGGTTCCCGCATGATCCACCCACAGACCGGTGGCTCCGAAATCGCCGATGATCTCCTTGCCACCGACCGTGTCCAGGTCGGCCAAGGCCACGTAATCGACGTTGACGGCGCTGATCTGGACCCAACCGCCGAGGTCATAGAGCCACAGGCCCGTCGGCCCGAAATCGGCGATGATCTCTTCGTCGCCGCTGCCGTCCACGTCGCCCACCGCCAGCTCTTCGGCATCGACCACGGAGATCTGCGACCATGTCCCGCCATCCCAGAGCCAAAGCCCCCCATCGCCCATGTCGGCAATGATCTCGTCGTCGCCGTTGCCGTCGATGTTCATGGTGACCAGGCTTTCAGGGTCCTGGGGGCTGTTCTGGCTCCATCCGCCTCCGTCATACACCCAGACTCCCAAGGTGCCGAAATCGACCGCCGCCTCGTCCTGGGTGTCGCCGTCGAAATCGCCAACGGCGTGCCGGTCCAGGGCCTCCGGAATAAAAGTGGACTTCATGACAAATCCATCGTACAGGCCGGAAAAAGCGACGATCGGAGCTCCCCAGCCCGTCTCGCTCGTACCGACAATAAAAAAATTCCGGTTGGCATCGAGGGCCAAGGCGTTGACGCTGTCGATGCCCGAGCCTCCGACGAACGTGTGCGCCTGGAGGCTGCCGGTCGCTCCCAGCCTGATGACAAACCCGTCCGAGCCGCCCCCGCCAAACGGCTGGTCGGGCGATCCCCAGGCGATCGTGCTGTAACCGCCGACGTAGATTTGCCCCGCTTTGGTGATCGCCACCGAGACGCAGCCGTCGTCGCCGGCCCCGCCGAGGAAGCTATGTCCCAAAAACGTGCCGTCAGATTGGAGCGCAACAACGAGTCCGTCCGTGTTCCCGCCGGCATAGGGATTTACCGGCGTCCCCCAGGTCGCATCGCTCGTGCCCGCGATGACGACGATGTCCCCGCCGCCAAACGCGATGCCGTAAGCGTTGTCGGCTCCCGCTTGCCCCAGGAAAGTATGCCAAACGAGAACGCCGCTGCTCGCGTTCAGCTTGGCCACCGTGATATCGGAGCCTCCGGAATAGGGATTCAGCGGCGTTCCCCAGGTCGTTCGGCTGGTGCCCACGACATAAATGTTCCCATATATATCGAGTGCAGTACCATAAGCAGTGTCGGTGCTTGTGCCGCCGAGAAAGGTGTTCCACTGGAGATAGCCGTTGTTGTCGACCTTGGCGATCGACCAGTCTCTGGATCCGGGGTTGGCGTGGGGGCGGATTGGAGCGCCCCAGGAGGCATCGCTGGCGCCCACAACGTAAGCGTTTCCGCCAGGATCCACGGCCAGACCGTTGTTGTAGTCATAGCCCGTTCCCCCGAGAAAAGTGTTCCACTGCAGAGTCCCGCTCGAATTCAGCTTCGCTACGAATTCATCGGGACTCGTGGCGAACGGCCGGATCGGCGAGCCCCAAGTGAAGTTGCTCTGCCCTGACACGTAGATATTTCCGATGGCATCCAGGCCTATGCCGTAGCCGTAATCGTTCATGTTCCCGCCCAGGAAGGTGTGCCAGAGCCGTGTGCCGTTGGGGCTCAGCTTGGCGACAAAGGCATCGTAGTTTGCGGTGTAAGCCCGGATGGGAGAACCCCAAGTGGCGTTGCTCCAGCCTACGATGTAGGTATTCCCGCTGGCGTCCAGCGCGATCGAGTTGGCGGATTCATCACCGCCGGCACCGAGGAAGGTGTTCCAACTGAGGATGGGGTCGATGACCAGGGCATAGCGCGAGTCGCGAGCAGCCGCCGTGAACCCGAATTCTTTTTCGCCGTCGACCCGGTAGGCGACATCCACGGGAACCCTTCGCCCGCCGATCTCCTGCCAGGCGACCGGTTTGGATTCGGTCATCCGCCCGTTGTGAAAAGAATACGTGAGATTTCCGGACTTATCGATTTGGACCGGCGCGTTCGCCCGGACTCTGATGGACTCGAGCGGGGCGCCCGGGGCAACCGTCCAGACGCTTTTCGCCACGCCGCTGCCATTGCCGTGGTAGGTCAGGTTGACGCCCGGCCAGGGCTCTTTGTAGGTCACGGTGTCGAGCACCGACGCCTGGCCTTTGACTCCGGCTCCCTCCGCGCCGGCCGACTCGGGCGCCACCGGGCGGGAGTCGACGAGCTCAAGCCGCAGAGCATGGTCGCTCGAGCCGAATATGATCTCCCGGGCCCCGAACCCGATGATGTGCCCGCCGGCCGTCCGCTCCAGCAGGCCGGTCGCGAACTGGTCAGCGACCGGCGGAGAGCTTATCGGCAAGGCTGGAGTGAATGACTGACCCGTCCCCTTGTCCCCCGCCGCCGCTCCGGTCAATAAAAACGCCCAGATAAGGACTGCTGCCGTCAGACCGATTCTTTTCATCGTGCCCTCCTTTTACTTCACTTGAATTGTATGCGCGGCTCCAGGAGTATTACAAACATGCCTCCCGGCCATCTGAAAACAAGGCCTGCTGCGCATTCTTCCCCAAGTACGGCGCGGATTAAGCCCCTGCAGGCTGGTGTTTTTTTTCTCCCTCAAAACAGCGGACATGGCATCCGTGTGAGTTGATGGAAACCTCTTCCTTGCCGATAAAAGTATTCAACCGCGCTACAAAAGTCAAGCCGCCGGCAGGCTGTCGCTTGCCTTGCCGCGCAACACTGAGCTAAGGAGAACTCACCCGGATTATTCAGGAACTAAATAGAGCGCTGGAGAAAATAGTCCCCCTTCCCTCCATCCCCTCCCACTTGGGGCGGGGAACATAACCAGCGCAATTCTTGGAACTGGTCAGGCTTGATACGGGTTTCGGGTGATAACTCGAACTATCGCCCGCGCGTCAGCGGGACGACTCGTCGGCTTCGCGGCCGGTCGGAGTCGAGATGGAGGCGAAGTAACGGTTGAAAGCCCGTATGAAAGAAGCGCCCAGGACCATGAACGCCGCGATCAGCGCCGCGCCCTGTCCGAATTTTCCTATGTAAAAGTCGCCGATCCCCAGGATCAGCGCGATGACCGCGCCGAAACCGAGGGCGGCGAGAGAAAATCCCTTCGCGAGCGGACGGCGCAATTCCGGGAAGACGTCTCCGCCACAGGCCTTCCGGACGGGCCCCCAGAATCCTAGCGGGCGCGCCCTTCTGTAAAACGCCTTGAGCAGCTCCATGTCGTCGGGCTTCGTGGCGAGGGTCACGAGAATCCACAGGATGGTGGTCAGGCTGACGCCCGTCAGGGCAGACAGGTAGCCCACGGTGAACATGCTCTCGACCTTCATGATCTTGGTCCAGAAAACCTGGGCCGTAAGATAGATGACCGGCCCGCCGAACGTCGCGGCCAGGCGGCCGTAGCGGTTGAACCGCCACCACCACCACTGGGCCCAGTTGGCCGAGAGCTCCGCCGAGCTGATCCCCAGCATGAAGACGGCGACGCCAACGATGGAATTCGCCTTGACCGCGACGATGATGGCCAGGACGCAGATAACAGCCATGACGATGCGTCCGACCCTGATCAGCTGCTGCTCGGCCGCCTTCCTATTGAAGATGAAGCGGTAGACGTCGCTGGCCACGACCTGGCCGCTGGCGTTGAGGTTGGCGCTGACCGTGGACATGACCGAGGCGATGAGCCCGGCCAGGACGAACCCGAGGAGCCCGGGCCCAAGGAACGTCCCGAGCATCCGGCCGTAAATGAGCTCGGGGTCGTGTCCCGGGGTGTAGGCGAGGGTGTGGAGGTCGGGCCAGAGAAGGATGCCGCCGAGCGCCGGCAGCGTGAGCAGGATGAGGAGGATGAAGAGCGCGATCTCGGTCGTGAAGTACATCCAGGCGGCATCTTTCTCCGATTTGCAGGAGAGAATCCGCTGGCCTTCCGCCGGACCGCCGGCCGGGGAAATGTCGCCCCCGGCGCCGATCGACGTGCCCAGCATCCAGGCCAGGACCGCCATCAGCCCGAGCCGTTCGTCTCCGGCCGGGGGAAAATTGCCGATGACGCCCGGTCCGAAGGTCGCGACTAGCTTCTGACCCAGGGCCGCGGGGCCGCCGAAATAGTCCAGCACCGCCACGGCCAGCATGATGTTGGCCGCGATCATGATCACCGATTGGATGATGTCGGTGCTGACAACGCCTTTGTAGCCGGAGATATAAACGTAAAAAAACACAAACGGGATGACGATGAGGATGGTGGTCGAGAGCTTCCAGTGGAAGAGCTGGCCGGCGATCTTGTGGATGCCGAGGATGCCCGCTCCCGTCCAGGCGACGGCACCGATGAAGGCGCTGCGGGAGGCCGTCCAGACCCGGACGACCGAGGCGATGCTGCCACCGTAGCGGAGGCTGTAATATTCGGGGGCGGTGAACAGGCGCAGGCGGCGCCAGAACGGCCCGAACAGGATCCCGGCGATGAAGAAGGCCAGCCCGAACCGGCTCAGGTACCACCAAGAGAGGTAAAGACCGGTGGCCGCCATCATCCCGCAGTAGGCGGGCGGCACGTCGGAGTTCATGCAGGCCGCCGCGTACGAGACGCCATTAGCCCATCCGGGGAGGCCGCGGCCGCCCAGGAAGTAATTCTCTGAGCTCTTCTGGGCGAATTTATAGTAGTAGAACCCGACGGACAGCACGACGGCCAGCGAGGCCAGGATGATGATGATGTCGAGGGTGCCGACGCCGACGGTCAGGGAATCCACGGCGTGGTCTCCGGCGCGCTCATGATTCCCGCTTTTATATCATCATAGGCACCGCTACGCAACAAGCCACTGTCGGAATCGGGAGGCAGGGGCAGGGTCACTCGAGGGCACGCCACGATTTCCCCCGCGAGGAAATCTCGCTCGATTCGAGCCTCCACTCTCCCCTTCGCTCCGCTCGGGGAACCGTGCCCGCTCCGGCTCTCATACGGCCCTCTTCATGACCCTGCCCCCGCCTCCCTTCTATTAAAGTTGTCCCCACAGCGGCGGCTTGCCAAGGCGCATCAGTTGAAATATAAGAATCCGGGGGACGGTCCTCGCCTCGGGGACTGTCACCAAAGAGGGAAACATGAGGCGACGAGACTTCCTGCAACATAACACAGTTCTGTTGGCGCTGGCGCCGCTGGCGGGGCTCGCTCCCCGTTCGGGCCGCGGCGCTCAAGCGGCGGGCGCGTTCGAACCAGAGCGCGAAGCGCAACAGCCGGCCCTCGCCGGCGCGCCCGGCTGGTGGGAAAAGGAGCCCCTGCTCATCTACGAAGTCATCATGTTCACCTTGCCCGGGTACTCCGTGAGCAACAACTGGCAGCAGAACGCTGACCCGGCCGTCGAAGCGGGCGATGTCGCGGCCGCGCACGCCCTGCAGACGCACCAAACGAGCATCATTACTGGCCATCTGACCAACCGCTTCTGCTATTTCAAGTCGCCGCAATTCAAAGAGAACAGACGGGATTATCTGGCAGCCTACCTCGAAAAATCCCGCCCGGCGGGCTTCCGGACGATCGTCTACTTCAATGTCCATGCGGTCAAGCCGGAGTTCGGCGCCGACCGGCCGGAGTGGCGTCAGATTAGGTTCGACGGAACACCCATCGATGATATCTACGGCGTCGAGACGAGCTTCTGCGTCAATTCACCCTGGCGCGACTGGGTGCGCGCTGTCTGCCTCGACCTATGCCGATACCCAATCGACGGCATCTTCTTCGACGGTCCGTGTCTCTTCGCGAATTGCTGTTATTGCGCCCACTGCCGGAAACTCTATAAAGAGTCGCTGGGAAAGGAGATGCCGCCCAAGGAAGCGGGGAGGCCCGAGACGCGTGAGCTGGCGACCTTCCAGGCCGAAAGCCTCCGCCGTTTCCTCGAACACGCGAACCTGGCCATCAAAAGCGTGCGGCCGGACGTATTGCTCTACTGCAACGCCGGGCCGCGGGAAGAACCCTACTACCTCATCGGGCGCAACAACCGGACCCTGGTCCGGAGCCAGGATGTGCTCGCGGCCGAGGGCGGATTTGTTTACGGCGAGCTGAGCGGCCAGCCGGCCTGGCGCGTCGGGTCGAACGCCAAGTATTACCAGACGCAGGCGGCAGGCAAACCCACGCTCGTCTTCGTGTCCCCCTCCCACGGGCCCTGGATCAGTTCGAATCTGAGCGAGCCCGAGCTTCAGCTGGCCTTCTCTCAGGCTCCGATTCACGGCTCCGGGGTCTGGTTTGCCGCCTTCCACTGGTTCCGTGAGCAGCCGGCGTTTAAGAAGATCGCCGCGGACTTCAAGTTTTTTTCCGACCATCGGGATATCTATTTCGGGACGCGGTCGCGCGCGCGGATGGCGATCGTTTGGCCGGCCGACGCTCTCAATTTTTACAAGAACCCCGCGGATTCGTCTGAAGCCCGGCAAAACAGGGAGCCGACCGGCAGCATCAACGACGAGTTCAACGGCTTCTATGACGCCTTGATCAAAAGCCATACGCCGTGCGACATCCTGGACGAAGAAAGCCTACGCCGCGAGGACATCGGCCGCTACGCGCTTCTCATCCTCCCCAACGCCGCCTGCACCGGCGAGGAGGCCGACAGCAGGCTTCGTGAGTACGTCCGGCGCGGCGGGAATCTCATCGCCTCTTTCGAAACATCACTCTGCGATGAGTCGGGCCGCCGCCAAAATGATTTCGGCCTGGCCGACCTCTTCGGCGTCAGGCTCCTGCGGTCTCCGATCAGGCCCTATCCGCATTTCTATTTCTACAGGGACAAGGGCTGGCCCCAAATTTTCTCCGGCATTCCGGCCGAGCTTCTGCCGGCGCCGCAGGTCTCCTGCGAAATCGCGGCGGACGGGGCCAGGGCGGTCAGCCCCTTCTCGATCAAGTTCAAGGGTTGGGACGGAAGCGAGATCCTGCCCTCGGAGTTCCCCGCCGTGACGGTTCATGAATTCGGAAAAGGCCGGGCGGTCTATCTCGCCGGCCCGTTCGGCGAACATTTCTGGAAATACAAACAGCCCGAGATAAGGCTCCTACTGGGCAACCTTTTCCGGTGGCTGTCGCCTCCGATCGTCACGCTCGAGAACGCCCCGGAAACAGTGGAAGTTGTCCACCGGGAGACGGCCGACGGGCGGGAGGTTATTACCCTCATAAATTATAGCGGCGGCTTGACCCGGCCGTTCGAAGCGATCACACCGCTTGAGAACCTGACGATCAAGCTGAGAGTTGGAGACGATTCTTTTCGGAGTGCTCGCGGCAAGGAACCTCAAGGGATCAGCCGGGCCGGGGCCCTCAAGCTCGGCCGCCCGCTCGAAATCGGCCGCGAAGGCAACTGGCTGATTATGCGCCTCCCTCGGCTGGAAATCTTCGAAACCCTGGTCCTCGATTAAACGGGGATACTTCTGGCCCTGGGACCTGGTCCCTTCCGTTAATCTGGCCCCCTCCGTTATTTGGCTTTCCGGTCGAGCACCGCCGGCTTCCGCAGCCCGTAAGCGTTGTTTTCCAGCACGATCCGGCTTTCCGCGGTCAGTGGCCAGGGGCCGATGAGCTTATCGTCCGGCCGCTCGTGGGCGAACCAGTTATGATCGATTCGCGCCTCCTCGCGGGGCACACCGCGGATGACGACCGCCCGAACCGCCGCGCCGAGGAAGGTGTTATGATGGATCGAAATCTTGTCTCCGGCGATATCCGTGCCGTCCTTCCGGTCGCGGCCGCCGTGCATGTCGAAGTTATGGCTCAGCGACTCTCCCAGCTCGACGTTGTTTCTGGCTTCATAACTGTTCCCGGGCGCCCCCGTGCCGGCGATCGAGTGGCGGTTGAAGTCGAAGAGGTTGCACTCGATCAACGACGAGATCGTCGTGCCCGCGCCGTGGGAAATGCCGTAGCCCAGGCCGTTGAGCTGGTTATGGTGGATGAAGTTATGGTGGATGTGATGGCTTTTCCCGGCGGCCAGGGAGATGGCCGAGACGCTCCATCCCGAGAGCTCGCAGTTGTCCACTTCGAGGTTGTCGGACTCGGTCTGGATGCCGGCCGACATCGGCAGACGGTAATAATAATCATGCTGCACCTTGTCGTCACCCCGGGCCGGGTTGAAGGAGCGTTTGTGGTGCTCGAGCCGCCGCTCGGGGTCGGGACCGCGCAGTCTCAGGCCGGTGATCCTCGCTCCCGGCCCCAGAACTCGCACCAGAGGCCTGGTGGCGAAGTTATCGCTATAGATGAGGGCCCCGCGCGAGCCGTTGTATCCCCTGTCCCCGGCCAGCGTCACCCCGGCGGGAATTTCGATATGGAAGTCCTCGACAAAGATGAGATCGGTGCAATCCATTTTGACGTCCCCCGGCACGAATACGGTCTGGCCTGACCGGGCCTGCTTGAGGGCGGCGGCCAGCTCTTCGGCTGTCCGCACCTGGAAGTCGCCCGTCCGAGCCACGTTCACGTACCCCGGACCGCCGCCGAGGGGGCCGCGTTCGTCCGGCTTCGCCCCGTAGATCTCCCCGCCGATCTTGACCCATGTCCGCTCCAGATTCGCCGGGCTCGCGCCAGCCGAACTCGACGGGAAGAGCGCAACCATTAAGAGCGTAAGCGCCAGCCACCCGACATAATTTTTCTTGGTAGATGTCATAGAAGTCTCCTCTATTTTCCGTCTGTCCACAGTCTGTGATTCTAAATAACGACCCCAAAGCGTGTCAACGAATTGCATCACGCAATTTAAAATCCCACCAAAGGCTGATCTGCCTTGCCATCTAATAATCTTACCCGGGCCCGCACCTGTCCCCCTTAGGGGGACGCTTCTGGCCGGGGGGGCCTGTCCCGGTTAGTAGGCGGGGAGGTCCTGCAACAACCCCGTCTTGTCGGCGTAGTTCAGATAGAAAAGAATGCCTCGCATCGGATAAGACAGCGCGCCCTCCGACGTGGCGAAGCTCGTCCGGTAGAGCTCGAACCGGCTCTGCCTGAGCTGCCGCATGATCAGCGGGTAAGGAAACTCGAGAAACTTCTTGTCGCCCGTATAAACGTACCCGAAATGGAACCCGCCCCAGGGCGTCGAGGTATATCCCGAACGGTAATCCGGATGGGTGATGTACATCATGTCGCCGTCCGGAAACGAGGCGTCCCGGATTACGTACTCGGCGCACTTCATGTAGATGTCCTTCGCGGCCGGGTCCTGCGTGACGGCATGATAGCGCCCGAGCGCTTCCATGGCGATCGTTTCGTGGAGGGGCGCCGAGGCGACATACGGGCCGATCGTGATCGGCAAGGACCCGTTCTCGCGCTGGATCGACCCCAGGTCGCGGACGATGGCCGCGGCCCCCTCCCGGTACCGGGCGTTACCCGTCTCGTCATAAACCATGGTCAGGACGAGGATCGGCCAGGCCAAGTTGCGGGCGCCGTTCCATTTCGCGTTATACCCCGGCGAGATCCAGCCGGCCTGCCGCGCCCGCAAAACATGTTCGGCCATGCCCTCGGCCAGCTTCAGATACCGCTCCTCGCCGGTCAAATGGTATGTCATGATCAGCCCTTCGACCCACTCGTGGTTCGGGGCGACACTCGTCCCGACGATGGCCTCGGCGTTGTACTGGACATGGTTCGGACCGTGGATACGCACGCCGCCGACTTCGACCGGCGTTTTGGTCGAATGATGGACGATGTCGATGTCCGCGGTGTGAAGCGCCGCCGACCGCCCCCGCTGCCAATATCGCCTCTCCCCCGACCTCAAGAAAAGCAGGTAGCACACCCACGACGTGTCGTAGGCGTTGTTCTGTGTGAAGCTCCCGCGCTCGCCCGTACCCGGGCCCATGGTGTCGCCGTAGTCGATCATGCCCCGGCCGACTCCCGATTCGTAGTTGATGAAGCCGTCGCGGATCGCCCGCTCGATCATCGGGTACTTTTTGGGGCTATAGGGGAACAGGTCGCCGATGAGGCCGCTGGCGACGTGATAGGGCGACCAGGGGATGACCGGCGCCTGCCACTCGAAGCAGAGGTCGCGCGATCCGGCGTCAAGCCCGGTGCCGCCATGGAAATAAAGGAGCATGGTCTGCGTTTTCTGCCAGCCTTGGTGAAAGACGAGAGGTTTCTTTTCGCCGGCCGGGTAGAGGTCGACGTCGACGCGGTCGGCCGCGACCCGGATCGCCTTCGGATTGTTCTGACTCATCTCCTGGATCGAGACGGTGAGCCCTCCCTCGGGTGTCGAGGAATCCGCCCACCAGCGCGCCCGAACCTCGCTTTCGTATCCGGGGCCGATCATCTCCGTCCCGTCGGCCTTGAAAATCTTAGCGCCGCCGAAAACGCCAAAGAAATCGTCCGCGCCCGAATAAATCGAAAACGGCTCGCGGAACTCGTAGAACTTGTCGACCTTGTATTCGGAGGTGAGCCCGAGGTAGGGCGCGCGGCTCGGCGCCAGGGGCAGGCTGAATGTCATGGCGGCGATATCCGTCCATTCGGCGCTCTCCCGGTTTGTGAAGCTGTACTCGACCTCAAACCACGGCGCGCCAGCGTAGAAGACGAACCGGGCGGAATACTCGAAAAGAGCCTCCCCGGCGGCCGCGAAATGCCGGCCTTCGGTCCGGACGATCGCCCGCAGCGGCCCGCTCTCCTCGACCTTCAGCTGGACGGCTTTCCCGGCAGGAGCTTCATAACTTTTCCCGTCGGGCATTTTGATCGCGAACCCGTTCTTGCGGGACGGGTCGAGCGCCTCGCGGCCTTTGACCTTGACGCTGTCGATAAGGTTCGCGCCGCCCGCAGTAAACGCGACCGTCAGATCTCCGGTCGCAACGGTGACCTGCCCCCCTTTTTCCTCGACGCGGACTGCATTTTGCTCCGGCACGGCCGGCGCCTTCGCGCCTGTATTCCATTCGAGGCGCCATTCGGCCACGGCCTGGCGCTTCAGGCCGGCGAGGAAAAGCACGTGCGCCCATCGCACGGAGCCGTCCGGCCAGCGGCTCAGGATCTTGGCCTGAATTGGTACAGGCCGGCTATCCGGCGTCAGCACAACGAGCGACGCCACGTCCTTGAGCTCGCCCTTGGCGAACGGAAACCCGAGCCCCACCGGCCAGCTCGTCCGGTCCAATCCGACCGGCTCCTCCAGGCGGATGACGGCCTGCCGGCCGCTGGCCAAAGAGGAAATGAACCCCAGACTGATTATGATAAGAAAGACTGTCTTTTTCATGCCTGTCATTCTATTCAAGCCCGGGCAAGTTCGCAAACCTACACAGGTTGGCCACGAGGGATGTCAGCCTTATTGGCATTATCCCCCTCGTCCCGCCCCGCTTAGGGCTAAATACAAGATGAGGACAGTCCCCTTGGAGGCCTTTCCCCAGGATTTTCTGGCAACTTTGGAAAGCGAAATCGCAAAATACCTCCGGAGGTCAAACTAGGAATGGGTCCCCGCGGCCTGGGATACCGCCCTGAAGACCCCCGTAGCGGAAGGGGACCCGTCGGCTTTGACGACGGGGGAACCGACGGGACTGGTTCCCGGGGGACGGGGGGGAGAGGGGTGGCATCCTCCGGCCCTGGATGCCTTTTGACAATCCGGCGCACCTTTCCTATATTGGCCCCATGTCGAACGCCACGAAGAACTCCTCCGTTCTTTATCTATTTATCGCCGCCATCCTATTGCCGCTGCTCACTCCGGGCTGCACGGTCAAAGACGAGCATCGCGCGTTCAAGCGCCTCCAGGCGACCCGCCATCCGACCGTCTACATCACCCCGGCCGATATCGCGCGCGGCCGGCAGAACGCCGCCCGTTTTCCGTGGGCCAAGGCCATTGCCGACCGCATCCTGGGCGTCGCCGACGAATGGGCCGCCAAGGACGACGCCTGGATCCTCGCCCAGGTGCCAGCC
>Ga0315275_10000211_pt1 | contig 47254 bp, 45 predicted proteins | sample YL17G03_0_MG_FD_205557 | JGI IMG/M metagenome (GOLD analysis project Ga0315275, IMG submission 205557) | Sediment microbial communities from Yellowstone Lake, YNP, Wyoming, USA - YL17G03_0 | ecosystem: Environmental > Aquatic > Freshwater > Lake > Sediment | place: USA: Wyoming | collected... | reverse complement strand
ACAGCTAGTGCAACTCGTCATTGGACTGTTGCGCACGATTAATTATGCCAACAAACCCGAGCATACCAATTAGCTTTCTAAATGACCATCTTTACGTCACTAAAGATGATTTTGTACCTGTCGTTGATAGTAGTTCTTTGACCACGTATAAATCCAAAATTGAAACGTTGGATAAATACTTTTCTACTTCTGGTTCATCTTTGGTTGTATATTTTACTTCTAGGTCAATAAGTTCTTCATATTCTGTTGATACTAATACAGCAAGTTATGTATATCCTGTAAGTTATTTCATGACGGCAAGTTGGACTCAAAATGTTGTGTGGAGCACAGTTGTTCAAACTGCAAGTTTAGCTTACAATTCTAATACATCCAGTAGATTACAAGGCATTGGCAATTCATATGAAAACGTTTTCGTTGTTAATACTATCGCTGCAACCACAGGCTCAGGGTATATTGCTATTGTAAGTAAAAACAATTTAACATCATCAATATCATTACCAGCCGTCAAAGCTAATAGTGTGTTTTTTAACAAGGATTATACACCGGGAACAAACGGATATGGCAAATTATTCTTCTTTGAAGACAATCAAACAAATACAGGAAAACTTGTTTTAGAAATAGGAGATGAATTTTCAGTTGTAAATGGTATTGGTCCTGATATTGAAACCATAGCCAGAACCAATGCGGGTATTCTTTTTCAGACAAGTGAAGCTGGTAATCTAAATGGATTTAATAGAACAGGAAGTTTGTTGTTCATTAAACCATATGACGGAAGAACTTATGCGAGAATTATTGAAGCTCAGGAATTTTCTTCAAGTATTACCTCCATACCAACGGTTGGTTTCTATGGAACGGCTAGTTATGCTATTAATTGTAGCACAAGTTTAGTATCGGCTCAGACTTTTCCTGTTGGTTGTATTGTTGGTATGGCTAGAGGCACATCATCTATTGCCACATGGGCAACTTGTAGTGGAGAAATATACAGCACAGCTTCTTATTCGGCCTTGGGATTATTAACCGGAAAAGGTTTTGGTGAAACTATGAGTATTGCTACATATAGTAAACCAAGAGATACTATCGCACCTACCGCATTGGGTGAGTTTACAATAACCGCGTCGGCGGGTGGTTCTGGTCTTTTTAAATTAATATGGAATGGAACGGACATATATTTTATCAATGGCAGAACATCAAATTTTGTAAAAATAAGCGGATTAACCGACGGAACATACACGTATAACATTACCGATTATGGATTTACACCGACAGAATCTATTAATTTTACAGCAAAAATAGGATTGAATGGACCTGATACTGGTAGCACATTTGTAACAGGAAGTTCAAATTACAGATATCCAAACATGAGTCAAAATACATTTGTTCCAACAAGTAGTTATTTTTACACTACGTCTAGTTTAAGTCCTTTGACGTGGATGATTCAGACGGGATAATTATACTTATACATAGAATATGCCAAACAGTATTACAATTAGCGGGTTAAATGAACTAACTTACGTAACAGGAGATGATTTCTTAGCGTTTGTTGATAGTGGTTCTTTGACCACATTTAGAGTAAGCGTAAATACGTTGAAGAATTACTTTGCTTCATCAGGTTCAGTATTATCCGCATCTTTTGCCAGTCAATCAATTAGCGCTTCATATACAGTCAATGCTGATACTGCTAGTTATCTATATCCAAGATTATATCTAATGACGGCAAGTTGGGCAAGCAATGTTGACCCAACAACCGTAGTCGGAACGGCTAGTTTAGCTTATAATGCCAGAACTTCTAGTCATCTTGAAGGTGTAGGCAGTTCTTATGAAAATACTTTCATAGTAAATACGTGGTTGGCTCCAACGGGGTCAGCGTATATTGCTATTCCAAGAAGAGTTAGAATGTTCTCCGTTGCTGGAAATTTAACATCAGTAAAGAGTGGCAGTCTATTCCTCAACAAAGATTATGTTCCGGGTACTAATGGATATGGTAAGGCTTATTTCTTTGATGATAATTTACAAAGAGGAAAATTTGTTTTTGAAGTCGGTGATTCTTACACAGCCGTAAATACCATAGGACCAAATATTGATGCTATAACATCCAACTCCAAGGGATTTTTATTTCAATCAAACGAAGCTGGCAATGTAAACAACTTAGGTAGAACCGGTAGTTTATTGTTTATATCAGGTAGTGGAAGAACATACGGAAGAATTTTTGAAGCAAAAGAATTTTCTTCAAGTCTTACTACTACAGGACAAGTAGGTTTCTATGGAACTGCCAGCTATGCTATTGGTGCAGATTTCAGTCTTGGTTCTGCCAATGTTATCCCAACAGGAATGATAGTAGGTTTTGCTGCTTCAGCTTCACAGACTCCTATGGGATGGTTGAATTGTGATGGGTCTGTCTATAATACATCAAGTTATTCTAATTTGACAGCATTAATAGGAACTAATTATGGACCCGCATTAACTATCAATAGATACATAGTAGCTGAAACGATTACTACATATCACAATGCAGCAAACGGGTCGGTTAAAATTACTTGGGTGTCTGGTGGCTCTGGACTTTTCAGCCTTGCGTGGGGAGCAAGTACATATTACATCAATGCGACCACAGATACGAATGTAACTATTAGTGGATTGTCGGGACCAGTAAATTACAACTATACCTTTACTGACCTTGGATTTACTCCTGTTGTAGCATACCCTCTTGTAGCTACAGTTCCTTATGGTGGCGCCGCATCTAGCACCAATTTGGTTCTCAGTGCTGCTTCATATAGATTACCAAGAATATCAACGTCATATTTTCAAACTTATACTACACTTAATCCGTTGATTTGGATTATAAAAACCTAAGTATTGGTTATACTATGAATGAGTTATACAAGTCTCTTTTCATTGAAAAGATATCAAATTTCGTTTGTTTCATCAAATATAGAAGTCACATCTATTCATTTGAAAAACCATTTTTGTTAGATAAAAGTTCCGTCCCGCCAATGTTACAAGATTCGGTGATAAGTTTGATTGATTGCACAACTAATAAACAATATTTCATGCACTTCGATGATATTCTTATGTTTCATACTAAACATGAAAATGATATATCAAAATCCGACGAAGAACTTTCAAAGTTGCTTGTGAATAATCAGAAAATCTTTTCACGATTAAAATTTCTAAAAGGAAGAAATCTATACGATTTGTTTTTTCGGTCTGATTTTGATGAAAGTAGATTTGAAAAAATAAAAAACATTCAGTTGTTAGACGCATTACAATTAGATGATTTAGATGATTATACCAAATTAATCAAAAACGATAAATCAATAATCGAAGTGATAAGAGTTTTTTGGTATTCAAAAATAATGGAACGGTATGATTCTGTAGTAAAATCATTGAATGAGGAATTTTCCGTTGCGGCGGATGATAATATAGCCGTAGAATTGAATGACATAAAAAACATCATTACAATAATTCCAAAAGAGGCTGAAAAAGAATTGTCTAATAGACACACTAGGGATGAAATATTGAGTTACTGGCCATTATTATTGTTACCACGACCCGACATATTTGATATAAAATGACGGTTTTTTTGATAAATATACCACCTAACACAGAGACACACGAATACAAATTGTGTTATGATGTGTTGAAAGATTATTTCAAGAAATACAACATACAAACATTCACACTGGATAAGAATGAGTTTGACGTTCATCCATCTTGGCTCAAATTAAAATGTTTTGACTATGTGGATGATGATTTTATATTGTGTTGGGATGTAGATTTGTTACCTAAAAAGAAGTGTCCTTCCATAACCAACGACCTAAACTTTGATAAAATCAACGCGGTTGTAGATACAATCCTCCACACAAACTCAACGACACCCCTATTCGATGCAAGCCAGTTTCGTTTTAACTGTGGTTTGGTGGGTATTCCACGAAAGTATAGGGGATTGTTGGATAAGGTCTTTTTAGAAGCCAAAACGTCAACGTTACCCTCATATGAACAATATCCAATGAATAGTGAGTTGGCTAAAAATGAATTCAAAGACGTTCACGAATTGGATAAAAAATGGAACTGTATATTTCACCTTCCTACAGTTCCGAACAGTTTTTTAACTACATCTAACGTGGTTCATTACACCAGCATAGGAAGTAATGATATTAGAAGAAGTCTTATTGATTCTCACCACAAGTCATATTTCTTAAATAAGAATTAACGTTTTTGATTTTATCATTTCGTTTAACTTTTTACACTCAATTAACCACGGGTGTCCATCTGTAAAATTTTCGGTTCTCTGGATATTATTTGTCAATCCATAAACATCCCAATACCATCCACTTTTCATAAAACTATCAAAGCCGGTGATGTATATTTTTTCATTTTTGAAATGATGTAAACAATACAGTATGGTTCTAAATCCTGTGCTGTAATCCATATCAACATCGAAATCTAACACCTTAATTTTGTCATAGAACGAACATTCTTTGAGTATTTTATCATCTTTGTTTTTCGTCCATAAAAACAATACAGACTTCAACCTATCAAAATCAACGTCATTGGGAGCAAAGACCTTCTCAAAATTTTCAGTTATTGGTTCTGCAATTGTCTGTTTCCACAGACTGTATCTCTGTTCCTTTGATAACTTACAACACTCTAATATTTTAGACCAACACGAATATATGTCAATTTTTGTTCCAACATATTTCTCAAACCCATCTATTTTGAAATTATTCAATCGTATGACAATATCGGATTCATCTATAAATTTACCATTTTCGTTGGTCAGCGCTTTTGACCCATTGCCTATTATTATAATTCTGTTCATAAACCAATTTGATGTTATCATAGATATGTATGTTATCATGACAAAGAAACTGATATGGAAGTTGTTTTTTAATACTGGATTCACAGACCCTACAAAATTAATAGGGGAGGAAAGAACAAAGTATCTAGCATTCAAAGTTTTTGAATTTATGAATTCGGATAATGTAGAGGATTTTTTTGGGTTGATAAATAACAACAAAGAAACTCTCAATAGATTGAAGAGTGTGTGGTTGAAAAGGATTGATGAATCTAAGCAAAAGATATTAGCATATTTGGAGTCTGAACGATTACAAGCTACCGAAGAATCAGAAATCGCTGCTATAAATGAAGTAAAACAACTTGTTATCGACTACGATTACGAATCGGATTACTCTGGGGTCAATACTTACAAGGATATTATATCGAAATGGCCCAATATTTTGTTGCCTGTTCCGACAGATGTTAATATACTCAATAAACTATTATGAATTTTGCCGTAAAGAGAATGTCGTGGAAAGATGTGAAATTTTCCACAGGCCTCACATCTTCAAAAAATGAAAATTCTAACCAACTTTTCATTGATATGTTGTCATCTAAAGGTCTTGGTGGATTAGAAAAATACCCAAACATCGCTCAGTGTTACAATCAATTGATACACTATTTTCAGATAGAACCGGACTCAATCATCTTAGGTTTCGGAGGCGACCAACTGTTGAAAGATTTATTTGTGGTGTTAGACTACAATTCTATTCAGATTTTTAACCACAGTTATGAATTAGCCACGGTTTACAACCAAATACTGAATAAGAGTGTTTTATTGAATGATTACATCTTCGATGGAGAATTCAAAGTAAAGACGCCTATTGAGTTTGTAGGAGGCGACGTATTGTATTTGGTGAACCCACACTGTCCAACAGGTATAGAACTCTACGTGGAAGAGATAGAAATACTGGCCACAAAGTTCAAATACATCATCATTGACGAAGCCTATAAAAATCCACTCAATATAGACCACAGACTTTTGAAGATTGATAACGTCATCGTTGTCAAAAGTTTTTCAAAGATTGGAGGGGTTCCCGGCTTACGATTTGGATATTGTCTGGCCAATAAATCAATCATTGAAAAGCTCAGAACGATAAAACCGTTGTATGAAATGAACAGTATTTCTGTAAAATACTTGAACTACATTCTCCACAACCCACAAGTTTTAGACGACCATCTGATGGAAATGGGCAAGACCTACGACATATTGAAGGTCATAAACGGTGGGTTTAGTGTCCGTGTAGGAAATTTTGCTACATTTGAATGCTTTGGAAAATTATCAGGTAAATTCTATTCTATTGATGGAAAAACTTTCGTAAGAACAACACTGACAGATGTTGACAACTATAAGAGGTTATTGTTATGAAAGTAGTAATTGTAGGAAATGGTAAATGTGCTCTTAACAATAAGAATGGAAAATTCATTGATGGGTGTGATGTAGTTGTCCGAATCAAGAACTTTCAGACGATTGGTTTTGAAGAGTTTGTAGGTGAAAAGATAACCCTCTTTTCAAGCAAATGGTTTTCTTGGTTTGATAGACATACCAACGAACCATTAAAATTTGATTTCTTGGATAGAGTTAATGACTATCTGTTCATGTTTTATGACCCATTCAAAAGGCACAATTTCAGTGAAATTGCTTATAGGAAACTTTATGAGGAATTACAGTTGAAAAACGAATTCCACGACAGCATAATTGGAACTCCTGAATTGCATAGTAGATATTTGAAAGAATTTGGAATAGACAATAAGACGATTCATTATATGTCTCCAGAAGAAATTGAAGAGTTGGTGATTAGACAACTGAAATTCAACCCTGACAAATATCTGACCCCATCAGGCAAATTAGTAGAACCTACATGTGGCATAAGAACCATACACAAGATGTTAAATCTCTATAAGAACGATGAAATCTTTATCACAGGCTTTGATGGGTTTATGACTACTTGGTATTGGAATGAGTCTCATAAAAAGAATCCGGCACATGCTTACATCAATGAGATTTTGTATTTGAAGAGACTTGCCAAGAGTGGTAGAGTGAAAAATTTGGATGAATAATTCTCCGTCAGTTATTATTGTTGGAAAAGGAACTTCTCTTCTTGGGAAAGAATTGGGTAGTGTCATAGATGCGTTTGATATAGTCATTCGTGTCAATCATATGCCTACGGATACGAATGTACAAAAACACATAGGAGCAAAAACTACCATATTTTCTTCCATACCTGTTAGGAAAATTACAGAATATTGGAATGATATAGTGGCCATTAAAAAATTGTGGATAGGTAAATCGTGGGAAATAGAACGAAATAATGTAAAATACCAAGGTTACTACAAAATTATTGATGATGCTAATAAAGAAGGAGTGGATGTGAAATTTTTAAGTAAAGAAGAATACACACATCTTGTAGAGGAATTTTCTGGGTTTGGGGAAGTGTTTTGTTCATCGGATGGTGAGTGGGGCCTTTGTATTCCTGATACAGGAGTAACTACCATTCTCAGTGCGATACATAGATTTGAAGGCAGCAAAATCTGTGTTTGTGGATTTGATTTCTATGTAGATAAAACGAATGTATTTGACTATGAATACAATCTCCGTCTTATTGGAACAGAACCGATAATGAAACAAATTTTGTATTACAAGAAGTTATTATACAGTGGAAAAATCTATGAGTTATGAGAATGAACATCTGAATAAGAGGATTAGTAGGTATGATATAAATACTAAGGCTGCATCCTTTACCACGACATTGAAAGGATTGGCCATCATTGTTCTTAACATTACGGAACTATGCACACGAAAATGTTCGTTCTGTCCCAGAACCAATCCTGAGATATATCCAAACCAAAATATTCACATGACAAAGGAAACGGCGTTTCTGATATCTGAGAAGTGTAAATTGGACGGATATACTGGAGATATCCATATTTCAGGCTTTGGAGAACCATTACTCAACAGAAACATATTGGAACTTTTGACAAATATCCGTGTCAATCTTCCAAACAATCATATCATCCTTACATCCAATGGTGATAGGATGACGATTGATTACATGAAATCTCTGTATTCCTCAGGTGTCAATTACATTTCTATTAGTTGTTACGAAGAACCATTGTATGCAAAGTTTGAAAAGATGTTTGCTGATTGTGATGTTCCACAGGAAAATTTCAAGATAAGAAAGTTGTGGTTCATTGAGAATGAAAATACAAGTGAATTTGTAGAACGAAACACTTTTCACAATGCTGGTGGAACTTTACCGGGCGACAACGATAAAGTAAAGAATAATCCATGTTATTTTCCATTCTACAAGATGATGGTTGACTGGAATGGGGATGTATTGTTATGTTGTGAGGATTGGTTACGAAAGGCCGGCACATTCGGTAATCTTACAAGAGATAGTCTGAGTGAGGTATGGCATGGTCAAAAATTCAATGAGATTAGAATGGGATTATTGAACAAGAACAGGGCATGTAACAATGCCTGTAAGAATTGTAGTATCAATGGTCTTTTGATGGGGTATGATAGTGTCAAAGTTCTTGAGTCAATTTTATGAGTTCCAAAAGAATAGCATTTGTCTGTGATGAAGATTTACCAAACTATTTGGTGAATCCGAAACGTTATGATTATCTCCAAGGTAAACATAGTGCCACAGGCTATTACTATTGGATACTCAAAAACCACGGAATTGAGAACATAGAATTGGTAGGATTGGATGCCAACCTCAATGATTATGACGTAGTAGTAATTTACTATGACAACAAGGATATTTTACAACCGAATCGAAAGTATAAGGTAATCCAATCAGTTTCAGACCGACCACAGATAGAGGGGTGTGACTTGTATATTTGCTGCAATTACAGCACTATCAAGCCAATTTTGGATGTGGAATTGGTGAAAAGATGTGGGGTGGGGTTAAAACACGTCTTAAAGGGGTCGTGGCACTATATTCACTACCCCATGGCGTTAAATTACAAGAAGTGTAATCCGGTATGGCCACCGTCAATATACCACTTTACAGGGCGACAAAACACCTTGATTGAAGAACTGTATTCGGATGTGTTTATAGACCACATGAAATCGAAAGGCATTAATCTACGATTTGATTTTCTTACCGACCACAATAACGGTGATGAAGACGTGTATTTTTGTGTCAGAAACAATAAGACATATTACTCAGAGATTTGTGGTGGAAACAACGTGGACACAGCATTGGGACAGAAAACAGCCAACAGACTTTATCAGGCGTGGAAGATGGGTACACCATCAATTTTCCATTCTAATTCGGCAATGTTTTCAATCAGAAAATCGGAGTATGATTTCTTGATTGCTGATACCGTTGATGAATTTGAAGATGCTTGTATTCGTTTGAAGACGAATGAAATCCTATTTAAGAACATGGTTGATGTGTGTAATAAAAGACAAAATGAACACACCAACGAAGACATAGTGAAACAGTGGATGAAAGGTTTTAGTTTGATATGAGTGACGATAAAGTAATACAATATTCACTGACAGGAGCGGCGCCTACAATTTACTACATGTATGCTTCTAAAATACAGAAATATTGTGAAGAGAATGGAATTAATTTCAGTCTAAAAAATTCTGAAAATAACCTAAAAGAAACACTGTGTAAGGACAATCGCCATACTATTTCTTTTTGTCCGATAGACTTTTATATCAAGTTGGTAGATTTTTGTAAGGAGGCCAAAAAAATCAAAAAAGAGTTTGATTGTTTTATGGGATGTAATTTGTCAATGGGGTCACATATAGGCACGTTTGATTCTAACAATCCACATTTGTATTTATCCATAACGTTTTTCTTTATTATGGACAAGAAAGTGGTTATGAAATGGAAATTGATTCCACACATTGAAGATGAAAAAAAAGTCATAAATGAAGGAATTGTTATTAGAAATGGTAAAGTTTCTGTATTTTCATATAAACGAATCAATAAAATGGCATGGAAAATATATGATGGTTATTATGACCATCTTATTTTAGCTCCCGGAACACTTTTCATTCACGGTCTTATTACAGGATTAAAACTTGGTAAATTTGACCATGACCATATAGATTATGTAAAAGACCGAGCAGCAATTATAAAACATATCGACCAATTTAATTCAAAATATGGTACAACCATGTATTTGTCAGATGATGATAAAGTATTGAATACTCCGGGCGGTCTAAATGTTATGTGTGAACAGGCAGTAAAAGACGGTGTGAAGTATCCATATACAACCAGTTGTATAAAAAGAATGTCAGAGTAAAATATCTACACTCTCTTTGCCTATCAATGTTCCTGTTATGTTACAGTGTTTACATGCTGGATTGTTAGTTCTGTCTCCAGTGATAAGTGATTTACGAACTTTGGTAAATTCTTCACCAAACCAAATCTCTCTGAGACTTTGTTCATTGATATTACCAAATCCCTTATGCCTTCTAAGCCAATCATTACAACACAATAATACATCACCATTCCAATCAATAACCAGTTTGTAAAATGGCAAATAACACTGGCCACTGTAGGTCTTGTCTTCTTTTATGGATGATACTGCACCTGAACGATTGTTGAACTTATTCTTTTCAACGAACGTCTTTATGTCTTCGTCTGGATTACGCCACAGTTTACGTATCTCATATGATGATTGTGGTATATTCGACTCTTGAAAGAGTAAATCAAATTTCTCTTTACTTTCGGGACCATCGTAACAACTTATTATCATGAAATCCAAACCACACTCATAGATTTCTTTCAAATTCATCTTATTCAAACAATCACCGTTGTTGGTTATTGTTACACGGTTGTTTGGTAAGTGTATCTTCAACGTCTTTACGATATCAAAGATTTTTTTGTGTAAAAATGGTTCACCAAAACCTGAAATATGAATGTCTCCGGTGTATTTTTCTTCCTTACATTTTCGGGCGAAATTGTCCACGGTTTCTATGGACATGTGGAGATTTCTATTCTTATAGACGGTTGCATCGCCTCTTGGACAAAACTTACACGTCCTAGTACAAAGTTCGGTAATGCATAATTCAACTACTGCCAACCCCTTTAGATGTTCTTTGAACGATTCCGTCTGTGAGTTGATGTAGTATCTGTCAAATCTTTTTTCAAGATGTTCTGTTGAATTTACCATTATTTCAATTTGGTAGCATGGGCGTAGGCGATACATGATTCACATGCGGTGCCAGTAACATCCTTTTTCAAATGGGCAGCCCTAAACTTCTGAAATCCTTCTGAATTCCAAGCATCCATGAATGATTCTTTGTTCAAATCACCGACTTGGAATTTGCCTGAACCATCGAAACAACAGACAGTAAGACCACCATCCGCCCTTACATGACCTTCGGTAAATACCGACCAACAAGGAAGTGGGTCCACCAAAGCACCTATGCGGCCCTGATTACCCGCGGTGGGCCTATAACCAAGTTCTTCTTCTCGTGTGGTTGCAAAACTTGCCATCGAATACAAAGGAAGCCAATAATGTTTATCCACATAAGGTCTGATATTCTCATTCAGGAAATTTTCCATTTTACCTTCTTGAGTTTTGTCATATTGAATGGAACTGGCTGATAACTTGGTTTTATATCCTTTTTCATTTCGGATTTTAAATGCTTCTTGGATGTTCTTAATTGTATTTCTAAACATCTTTGGTGATACAGCCATGATGGTAGCAAATTGGGCTTCGTCACAAGCATTAACCGACCATTTCAGAGAATCCAAGCCGGCCTTCATGACACGTTCTACTATGGCCGGAGTCGCCAGTGACCCGTTGGAAGTCAGGAAGACATAAGGCATACCAATCTCTTTCAGATAGAGGATGGCTGCTTCAAGTAAATCAGGATTGATGGTGGATTCACCAATGTAGAATACGCCTATTTCTTCAACGCCCGCATCCAACATTTCTTTGGTGATTCGTTTGAACAAGTTCAAATCCATGTCGGTTTTGGGTTGAACCACACGGGCGGATAGAGAACAGAATCCACAACGGAAGTTGCATCGAGGAGATAATTCTATCTTAACTGAGCGGGGCGCGGGAATGATGGTTTTAAGCCTATCAACCGGAATCTTTGTTATACTGTCAATTCTTTGTGTGATATCCATAATACACGATACATATAGCAGAATGAATTACATCATACATCAAACTTGGAAAAATGGCAACTTAGATGAAGAACAGAGTTTATGGGTTGATTCTATAAAAAAAGCATATCCAAATTACAAATATAAGTTCTGGTCCGACGATGACAATTTGTGGTTGATTAGAATTAGACATCCTGAGTTTCTAAAGTTTTATGAAACTCTTAATGCTGTAGAAAAGATTGATTTCGTAAGACACCTATACATCTACAACTATGGAGGTATTTATTTGGACATAGATGTTAAAATGAACAAACCTTTGGTATTGGAAGGTGCCGATGTATTTCTTTGCGATCAAACTGAGGAAGTAAATACTGAAAAAGTAGAATTTCTTGTGGACCCGTTCTTTTTAGCTGGTGAGGAAAAGTGTTCATTTTTCTACTCAATGTGCGAATCAATGATGCGAGGAACTATCTATAATATCCTATCATCCAAAACCGACAAGAAATACCACGAAACTTTGTATAAAACTGGCCCCTATATGTTCACAAAGTTTTACTTGATAAACAAACACAAATACAACATCAAAGTTCTAAAAGATGTGTTTACCACTAAGTATTATGAAACCGACACTCCAAAAGAACAGTTTTATGGTATCCACATGCAATTTAATTCGTGGTTAAACCCGGAAGACCGTCGCCGCTAATTAAGTTTTTTGATGTTTACTTTGATATTTATGTAAATGAAGAAGTATGCGTTTAAGCTGCTTCAATATACCAATGAAAGATAAATTATTTTCAAAATCCAAGTTTCCTTGGATATTAGGTGGGTCGGCGTTACTTGTAGCGTTGTGTGCAGCATTTTTTAGCGTTTATGGTATTGCAACGTTGTTTGCTGGTGCTTCCATATCTGCCATGATAATGGCATCATCACTTGAAATAGGTAAATTGGTAGGTACTACCTTTCTTTATCGTTATTGGACAAAATGCAAATGGTTATTGAAATCGTATTTAACTGCTTCTATTCTAGTATTGATGGTTATTACATCATTGGGTATTTTTGGTTTCTTATCCGCTGCCTATCAAAAATCCGCAATCGAATTTGGAGTAACACAGGAGAAAATAACATCTATGCAAGACCAAAAAACATATTACAAAGACAAGATTGTGGCGGCCAAGAAACGTATAGATGACCTCACTAAACTTAGAGCCACCCAAGAATCACGAATGGGAGAGGCTTACACAAATGAATTCATATCAAGAAATCCTATACAGTTAAGACAGATTCAACAACAGACGGTGGATTTGATAACTGATACAGATAAGAACATAAAAGAAGAAAACCAAAAGATTCAGTCATCCATAGAAGATGTTCGTAAAGTGGATGAACAGGTAAATGAATTGAAGTTGGGAACGGCTGTCAAAAAAGACGTTCAAACATTTAAATTCGTAGCCGATGCTTTGGGTGTATCGTTGGATACTGTTGCTCGATGGTTTATTTTATCCATTATCTTTGTATTTGACCCTCTTGCTATTAGTCTAATTTTAGCATATAACGTAGCAGTCTATAAAAAGGAAGATGAATCTGTATATGATAATACACCATCTACTCCTATTAAAACCACAGTAGAACCAATCCCCGTGACACCAGAACCAATCCCCGTGACACCAGAACCAATATCACAAGAATCTCCAACTGTAGAGAAAGTATTAGAAAAAGATAACGTGCCAGTGTCAGAGTGGTTTAGACAAATGTTTAAACTTTAACACTTGCCAAATCTTATGATATGGACTAAACTGTGAACGTTAAAATTTTTGGCATTTGAATAATTGTTCAACTATGTATGTCGCTGATTACCCTAGCGTAATCTACGATGAATCAAACTGATATAAACTACATAGTGGAGCTGTTAAACAAAGCCGTAAAAAGACAAGACTGGGATTTCGTAACTGAGGCTCTTGAGTATTCTCAAGAATTTCAGGACGACCCTCAGTATGAAGAAGAATAGCATATGCTAATCACAGTTATATTACTATCGGTATTGTTAACAGCATCTATCGTCGCTAACTTCCTTCTTTGGAGAGCCGGAGAACGCCTACTCATAATAAGTGAACTTTATGAAGATTGGATATCCGAATGGAGATCCGAAGTCCTTAAGACTTGGATGCACATGAAATTGCTTGATGAAAAGCAAATGTTCGAAAAGGATGATGAAGTTGGAGTTGTCTTTCAAGACATGATGGCTCTTATCCAGAGTCTCAATGATAGAACCGAAGAAACTACGGAAAAAGAAGGAGAATAAACTTTTCTATGAAGAAGAAAAAAGTCCTAGCGAATCGTCGTGTCCAAAAATCCACTAAAAAGATTAAGAACAACAAAGTCAAAAAGATTGTTGTTCGTCGTAAGTATAAAAAGCGAGCCGAAAAAATTCCAGTAGTAACAATAACTACTCCTGTCGTTGAAGTTCCTATAGTGACTGCACCAGTGACCACGGAAGAACCACCAAAAAAAGGAAGGCGTGGTAGAAGAGGAAAAGGAACGGGGTCTGATAAAATGTATTTCACCAAAGAAACTGAGGATTACATTATAGCATATAACTCAACCGAAGATACTCAAATCCGAGAAGACCTTTACAATAACAAAATCAAATATCCATTTGAGAAGTTGGTGGAAAACATATTCAACACATTCAAGTTTAGTTATTTTGAAACCGGTCCATTGGATGTTCAGAAAGAAACGGTTGCTCATTTGGTATCAAACATGCATAAGTTTGAGGCTGGAAAGGGTAAAGCATTTTCATATTTTTCCATCATTGCTAAACATTATCTCATTGCATTGAACAATACTACCTACAAGAGACGTAATCAACACGTTGAGATAGGCGAAGAACACGACGAACATACAGTTCAACTTCAAACCGAAGATAAACATTACAAGGAAGCTGAGATGCGTGACTTTATGCGTCTTATGATTGAATTTTGGGAAAACAATGTAGGTAAGATATTTACAAAACAACGTGACTTGGATATTGCCAATGCGGTTATTGAACTTTTTAGGAGTTCGGAGAGAATAGATGCTTTCAATAAAAAGGCTTTGTATCTTTACATCAGAGAAATTTCATCTTGTAAAACCCAACAAATTACAAAAGTCATTAATAAAATGAAACAGTATCAATCTAACATTTCTAAATCTTATATGAATAGAGGGTCTATAAATACGGAAAATCATATCAAAATATGATTTATAAAAATCAAGATAAAAAGTGGTGTACATGTGATAAAAAATTATGATTGATGCAAAAATTGTTAAAAATAGTTTGTTTAAACAACGAATTCCTATAAAAATAGATATTAAAAAAGAATTAGAATCTATTGAATCGGATATTATCAAACGAACTGAATTGGGATTTGATTATTATTATTGGCATATAAAATCATCAGATATATTTATTCCTCATAATCAAATCTTTGAAATTTTAGATATTTTATTATTAAATAATTATAAAATAGAATATTATAATGGTTTAACAATGAAATGTTATGTAATACGTTGGTGATCTATATTATTTAGTTATATCAGTATTATTTAAATTAAATTGACCATTATTTCCGATTGCAGATTTGACTTGGTTTGATTTAAAGACAACCCAACTATCGCCGGCTCCTTCATATTCATTTTCATAAACTATCCCATCATATTTTTCTTTTTTAGCTTTTTCTATTTCCAAATCCCAATTATCAAGTACATCTTTAATTCTTTTTGGATTTTCTATTTTTAAATAAACAGGATAAATTGCAACTTTTTGATTTCTTACAGGAAGGCCACTAGCATCGTAGTAAAATCCTTCTATAGTTTTATTATTTGCTTGATTAAATGTACCAAAGTGAGATTTAGACCTAAAAACATTAAAACCAGCTTTTGGTGTTGCGTGATACATAATTAAAGGATTTCCATCACCATCAACAACTTTACTATTACCAAACCACCTTTTAAATTCGGGAGTGTCGGTTATAGATTCTAACAAAATTGATTTTAATTTTATCATATTGTTTATAAATAGATAATAAGTTAGTAAATCGTGATACGTTTCTATTTATAGTCATATATGGATACCGATTTTGAATTATTTGATGGCAAGTCCTTTAAGGGCTTGTGTAAAGATATTGTCTCTAATCAATCGAACCGTAAGGAACAGATTGAGATTTTCATTGCAGATTTGCGTCCAATGATTAAGACAATTAATGACGCCATGCAAGTCGTCCCACTCATAAAACAATACATTGACGCTGGTATTTCAAACGACGAACATCTAGTAAAACTAGCACAGATTTGTCAAAGAATCATGGCACTTCAAGCCAGTGCTGAAAGTAATGGTGGGTCTTATGGTCTTACTGAGGAAGAAAAGAAAGACTTGATGAGTACCATAAACGATATTCAAAAATCCGATTCGATAGTTGTAAAGACAATCTCTAAAGCAAAAGAATAAGGTATGTCGTATTGGAATAAATCATTAAACAGTTCTAATAATACATTGGATAATGTATCATTATCCGCGCTGGGTAGAACGGTAAAATCTACATCGGATGAATTCTATGAAATAGAGCCAGCAATAGTGTTGGATATAATTTTAGACATAGACCATCCATATCTTAGAGATAAACAAAGCACATTGGTTCCCGGTCAATGGCCTGTAGATGTAAATGGCAAAGCACCATTAAAAACTGACCAAGACTATACTTGGATTGGCAGAGCTCTGATAAGACTCATTCAAACCAACAGTAATGTAGAAAAGGAAGATTTGATATGGGCAACGCCTTTAGAATCCAACATATCAGAATATCCTGTATTGAATGAAATCGTTGGAGTTGTATCTTACTTGGGACAATATTACTATACCAGAAAAATCAACAAGTTCAACACGCCTAATGCTAATGCTGATTTCAATATGGAATTGGTATATGGAGGATTTACTAAATTTGGTTCTACAAACCCAGCTCAAGGAAATAGAGAACTTTTAGTAAAAACATCCGACCCAAGAGTTCCATACATAGGACCACAATCAAAGTTGAACATATATGGTGGTGTAGGATTCATTGGCGCCTTAGGTAGATATTTTTACTACAATCCAAGAATTCGTTCTCTCAAGAGAAGAGAGGGGGATTTGATATTTGAAAGTAGATTTGGTCAGTCTATCCGATTTGCTACTTACGATGATAACAGAGATAATGATAAAAGTAGTGTTGATTACACGGACTATAAAGGTAATGGTATAACTAATCCATACTCCAAGAAAGAAGCCGGTGGTGGTAATCCAATGATTATCATTCGTAACCGTCAAAGACCCATAAGTAATACTATTGTCAATGAAAAAAATGTCGGTGGCTACATGTTGGAAGATGTTAATGAAGACGGAACATCCATACATCTTACATCAGGCATAACTTTGAGCCTTTTTAATACTACCAAATGGTTAAAGAAAAAAATGTGGGGAAATGGTTCAGAAGAACAACCATTATTTAATGGAATAACCAACTTCAAATTCCCCAAACTAATAGGCGACCAACTCGTTATAAACAGTGATAGAGTGACCATTTCTGCTAAAAAGAACGAATTATTTCAATATTCTAAGAAGAGAATGGCGTTCGTAACTGATGATGAATGTACAATAGACGCTCAAAATCAGATTATTATTACCACAAATAACAAAACGGTCTTGAATTCCCCGGCTATTTATTTAGGAGAATACAATCAGACGAATGAACCAGTTCTACTTGGACAAACATCGGTGAATTGGTTGTTTGATTTGTGTAATTGGCTGTTGGCACATACGCATTGGTATAACCACAAGCATCCAGATGCTCAAGGTGGAACTACAGGTAATGCCAACCCAACACAGACACAAACGACGGTTCAGGCCGCATCGTTGACTGTATTGAGGAATAATTTGAACTTATTGATGAGTAGAAGGGTGTTTACTGTGGGTGGTGGTTTAGCGCCGGGAGCGAATGGTGGAACTATTCCAAGCGGTGAACCTGCTGTAACGATTACTACACCCGCAGGAAGTGGTGTTCCGGGCGGATGGAGTGGGTCTAATAGAAAATATAGTACAACAGAAAAGCAAAAAATACAGACACAAATAGAAGAATCTAAGGCAATAGCAATGTCGGTGTCTTCTACATCAGATAAGACTAAGGCAAGTGTTGCTGCAGTGAAAGAAGACCTAGCATCGGTGCAGTCTTCTGTTAGAAAATATCATAATGGTGTGACGGTAACAGCCTTAAAAACTGTTCAACAACAGTTAAAATTGGCTAATACAAATGCACTATTATCTAAACAATATTCTGATCAAGTTCAGACTTTGACAGAAACGGCAGCTACAACTGATAATGAAGCTGTTAGAATAGAAGCTAATATAGCAGCCAAAGATGCGGCTGATAAGTCAAAACATTATGCAAATTTAGCAGAAGAAAACAAAAAAGCAGCAAATTCTGCTGCCGCCGTGGCCGCTAAAGAGGTAAGTAATCATGAAGCGGCTGTAGCGGCAAATAATGCTGCTAAAAATACAAAACTTCATGGTGGAAGACAATAACACACACAACATATGAAAATAGACGAACTAAAAAAAGCAATTAGAGGTATCGTAAGAGACGAAGTAAAACGTGCCGTAGCAGAAGAAGTAAGCAAGGCTATGGGAAAGGTATTGGTTGAAATGGTCAAGGAGATAAAATCCAATCCAAATCAACCAAGAATAGTAGAAGAATCCACAGAGGAAGATATCACAACCGACGCTCCGGTACTAAGAACCAATAATCCAAAACTTAATGGCGTTTTAGCCGAAACTGCTAGGAAATTTAGACCAATTCCGAGAGAGGCTGGTGCCGGATTAGCAGAGTTGATGGATGGTGGGTTTGATAAAATTGGTCATGGTGATATGGGTATAGAATCCCAACCAGCAGCACCAGCAACTAAATTGGATTTCTTGAGAGAAATAGTCGGACAAACGGCAGCACCGCCTCAAACATCCGTTTTAGATGGCGGCGCAGAAATACCTGATTCTCTTAAAAAGGTATTCAAAAAAGATTTCAGAGCTGTCATGAAAAAAATGGATGAACAAAAAAAGGGATTCGGCGGCGGATTTAATCCGCTTATGAACGGATAATATGGCAACAACTTTAATAAATCCTACTCTTGCTACTCCGATAGGAATGACTCTTCCTATTCAGGGCGGTAATAGTGGGTATTTTGCACAATCTTTTGATACTCTTACACAGGTAAAATCTAATATCACAAATCTTCTAAATACTCGACAAGGAGAAAGAAGAATGCAACCTACATTTGGAACAAGGTTGTGGAATTTGCTGTTTGAACAGAACGTAGATACGTTGAAAGACCAAGCAGTTCAAATAGTGAATGAAGACATTGCTTCTTGGATACCAAACGTCACAGTTGTAGATATAACAACTAACCTTTTAAAAAGTGACGAAGTAACTGCTGACAAAGATATTTATATGTTAAGAATCGCTGTTACTTTCATGGTGAATTTGACAAAACAAATAGATTTGGTAGTCGTCACGATAAATAACGCGACACAGTAATATGGCAAATACAATACAAAAATCATTTCTACCGGGTAGTAAAGAGGTAAGATATCTTAACAAAGATTTCTCACAGTTTCGTGAAAATCTAGTTAACTTTGCTAAGTATTACTACCCAAATACATACAAGGATTTTACCGACGCTGCGCCCGGTATGATGTTCATTGATATGGCGTCGTATGTCGGTGACGTTCTATCATATTACACAGATTACACGTTTAAAGAAGGTCTTCTCTACAATACAACGGAGAGAAAGAACATCATTGCTTTATCTAAATATTTGGGTTATACAACAAAACCAGCAAGAGGAGCAACAGGTAAAATAGACATATTTCAAATTTGTCCATCTACCACGGATGCAGACGGAAATTATGTTCCTGACCAAAAATTTGCATTGAATCTTAAAGAAAACATGCAAGTATCCAACAATGTTGGAGCATCTTTTTTAACTGCTGAGCCTGTAAATTTTGCTGTAAATACATTTTTATCTAAGAGAATTACGACGGTTTATGAACGAGATGATACAGGAGTTCCTACATTTTTCTTGTTGCAAAAGACGGCAAATATTCGTTCAGGAAAGGTTATAACCAAGACTTTTACAGTCAATGCTATGCAATCATTTTTGAATCTTTATCTCGATGAGACTAATGTTTTAGAGATTATTAGTGTAGTTGATTCGGATAATAATGAGTGGCATCAAGTTGATTTTCTTGCTCAAGAAATGGTTTTAAATGATGTTCCTAATAGTGATGCTTTTGAGGGAAGTCTTGCCGCATATAGAGGTACAGTTCCTTACATTCTAAACTATTTAAAAACCTCACGAAGATTTACCGTAAATGTTGATGAAAATAGTAGAACATTTATTCAATTTGGAGCTGGAACTGATGGATTTGCTGATGAAATTATCAACTTAAGTTCACAACAAATTGGTGTTGGGTTGTCAAATTTGGGCAATCTAAATCTATCATTAGACCCATCCAATTTCCTTCAAAATGACACGTATGGACTGGCACCACAGAACACGAATTTAACTGTAACATACACCGTCGGCGGTGGATTTGAGTCAAATTCACCATCAAACTCCGTCATTAACATTGACGCGGTAACGATGGATAATTCAAGTAACGGATTATTGCCGGAAGAATCAGCACTACTCAATACAGTTAAAACGTCATTGAGAGTAAACAATGCTGATGCTACGGTTGGTGGGTCTGGACCTGAAAGTAATGAAGATATTAGACTAAATGCTATTGCTTCATTTGCTGCTCAAAATCGTATAGTAACTCAACAAGATTACTTGGCGAGGGTGTATTCAATACCTCCAAAATATGGTTCTATAGCTAAAGCACAAGTCATAACCTATAACAGTTTGGATGTAAACCAAGACCAGATTTTGACAGGAACAGTCAATGAAAAGAATGTGGCAACAGTAATTAACAAGGATACACAGAACTATTTTAGAAAGATTTCTTTTGATAGAAGTAACCCATTTGCTGTAAATTTGTATGTTTTGTCTTATGATGAAAACAGACAACTTACACAAGTGAATGATGCTTTAACTTCTAATCTTCTAACTTACCTACGACGTTATAGAATGTTGACGGATGGTATTAACATTGTTGATGGTTACATAATCAATATTGGTGTCGAATTTGTAATTACAGTATTCAAAGGTAACAACAAAAAAGACGTATTGAAAAACGTAATTGCTGCCGTTCAAAATTTCTTTAATATAGACAGATGGGAGTTTTCACAATCCATCAGTCTTAGTAGTTTGAGACTAGAAATGGCCAAAGTTGACGGTGTTCAGACGATTGTATCATTGAATATCACCAATCTTACACCACTAACAACCAACGGCGAAACTTACTCTTCGATAGAATACGATATTGATGCAGCAACAAAAAATGACACAATTTATCCTTCTTTAGACCCTTCTATTTTTGAAGTAAAGTATCCTGATAAGGATATTAAAGGAACTGTACTATAATATGCATCATTTCATTTATCCATCACAAGACACTTTCATAACCAACACTATAGGATATGATGACCTAAACTTTGGGTTGGATGAAGTTTTGCGTGTAGGTACTCAGGACATTACTTCAAAAGTAACACAACCGACCACAATTTATCAAATAGCCCCATCCGGGTCATTTGTAACAAATCTATGCGTCCAAGGATTCTCAGGCTCGCTTTCTACAGCATCCTTCTATGGTTCTGCATCAACTGCGGTTGGTCGTATATTCAATACCAGCGTTGACCCTGTTTCCTTTAGTACAAGTTATTTCTCAGGAAGTTTCGTTGGTAGTGCCATAGGTTGGAATAACGGAACTTATATTAGTGCATCAAATGCTACAGGAAGTTTGACTAATTTTAGCGGAACAATCGTAGTTCATACAATATCTTCTGGGTCAACTTGGGACGGATTAATTTTTGAATACAACAATTGGTTCACTACATGGGATTCTGTGATTTCAGGTAGTGGAGTAATCAATGGTGTAATATCAGGAAGTCTATCAGGTAGCTTTATTGGTATATTTAATGGTTATCTTATTGGATTTACAGGTAAAATATTGGTTGGAAATATTGATGGTGTGGATGTTAAAAACGTGCCACATACAGAAGTTATTATCGGCGACTATAAAAATCGAGCCTTGGTTCAATTTGATATCACATCCATTTCTAAATCTATTGCTAATGGAGATATTGTAAATCCACAATTTAATCTCAAACTTAACATTGCCAGAGAATTTAATTTACCTATAGGGTATAACGTTTACGCATTTCCAATTTCTCAAAGTTGGGTAATGGGCGACGGATACGTGTCAGATAATGGTTCTACGGATGGTGCTAGTTGGATTTATAGAGATTATCAGAATGGAACTCCTTGGGCAGTTACAGGGTCATCTTACATTCAGTCTTTGTCTGTTACTCAATCTTTTAACTATCAAGTCGGAGATATTAACATGAATGTTACTCCGATAGTAAATGCTTGGTTGAATGGAACAATTAAAAATAATGGTATTGTATTGATTAGTAGTGATGAATTTTCATCTAATCCTATTGGTATGTGTCTATTTTTCTTTAGTAAAGATACGAATACCATTTACGAACCAATTTTGGACGTTGGGTGGAGTTCTGGTTCCGGCGGTTGGTCTTGGTCAACTGGAAGTGTTGTAACAGCAAGTGCAAACATTTCTACAGTTCCAGCAGGATTGTATGGAAGTCTTATTACAGGAAGTGCTATTAGTGGTTCTCTGTATGGTGGATTTACTGGCATCGGTAACATGAATTTTTCGTCAAGTGTATCTTATAGTTACACCACGTCATCAATAACCGGGTCTATTATTGATACCGCATCATTTACGAGTTATTTTGCTAATGGACTTGCATCGTTGACAGGTGTTAATGGTCTAATCATTAGTATGTCTATCATAGGCAATTTTTCAGGTTCACTTAGTCATTCTATAGTTCCTTTGATAAACAAATGTGGAACCTGTGAGCCTGTGTTTAATGTTGGTGCAGGTCTGCCGGGCGGACAAAACCAGACTCAATATCAGGGATTGGACATTTATGGATGGGGAAATCCATTCAACACATTTAATCAATATAATTGGCCAGCGGATACAACTTATGACGCAGCATTATCAGGTTCTTGTAGTGGTAGCATGGTAACAATGTCATATGTAATGGGAACATTCATTGATGGAACAATGCCGGGAGCAACGTTCACGTCAAGTCTTATCCACGGATATATTTTTGGTTATGGTTACTTGGTCGGTAGTTGGAATGAGTCTTTGATTATAGGTTCTCATATCAGTGCTAGTTACCCATTCCTACCACTATGGCCAGTTGCCATGAACGTATTATTTACTGGTTCATATGTCAATGGTCCAGCATTTGGTTCAATAACCAATTTCTCAACGGGTAGTGATTTTGGTTCTGATTATGGTATTTTTGATGGTGTATTTACCGGCGGCCCACTTGTTGGTATCCACATTCATGCTCCATTTAGTGGAAGTATATTGAATGCTCCATTACTTTACACAAGTAGTATCAACCTAACATCATCTAGTCTGTCTCCTGTGAATGTAAATTCCCCATTCGTAGCCGTTGTTCAAAACGTTCCAGATTCCGTGAACGCGGGTGATATAATTAGAATAAACGTCTTTGGTCGTCAACAGTTCCCACTCAAGAACTTTAATCGCCAAACGCAATTTACACAATTCCTTACTCCACAATATTTACCATCATCGTCATACTATTCGATTAAAGATAACGAAACCGAGCAAATTATACTTGATTTCGATAATTATACCCAGATAAGTTGTGATTCAAACGGAAATTATTTCTACTTGGACACCACAGCTTATCCACAAGAAAGGTATTTTAGACTTTTAATCAGAGTTGAAGCTAGTGGGTCCATATATACCTTTGATAAAGGTAACATATTTAAGATTGTGAGATAAGACAATGGAATTCACCAAACAAATAGCAAATTTTACAAATTACGGTATCTACAATTACAAATTTGATGAAGTGGGTAACGAAATTTTAAACCCAATGTCTGCGGTATTCCAAGAGGTTTACTTTAGCCTTCCTATATCAAGATTGGTGTATAATAATGATAAAATATCCTTATTTTATAATCCTACATTCACAGAATTTATTCCGGCTCCGCCTACAGCATCATCAGCGACTGTATTTCCACAAGAAGCAATTGATGAGATTAATGCTATCATTTATCAAAATGTTCAACTACAAAATCAATTGGATTCTCTAGTTTCCGATAGTACCAAAGACAGTGGTTCGGCGGACATACAATCTATTAAGAATACTATCATTAACCTAAGAACACAACTTGGACAGGGTTCTGTAGATGGAGATTTTCAATCTTCATATCCATATCTTCCGTTGTCATTAGAAGAACAAAATCCTCCAACACAATAAAATATGTCATTACCATATACAGTTTTAGGTGAATTCACAGGTAGTGTAAAATCCGGCTCATTATTGAGTGTAAAGGATACGGGGTTATTTTATGTTTCTCAAAGTTCGGATGTGTGGTTTGGAGTTTCGCAGAATGATGTAATAGAAGTTGCTTCATATTCTACAAACGACAATACACTTCAAAGTTGGGGTACATTATACACCGATGATAAATTTCAAACCGTCGCACTAACATATTTGGACAATTTGAATGTCCCTCACAGTTACACGTATAATGAACTTGTAAAACCATTCACAATTTACAAAAATAATGAAATTCTTCTTAAACCAACAGAAGATTTAAATGCGATAAATGTAACAGAGGGAAGCCAATTAATTTCCTATAATTTCGTAAGAGAAATGGCAGGCAGCCCAACATCAACTCTTACAATCAAAGAAATTTCTCCATCAAGAACAGAAATAAAACTCATACCATCAGGAGAATCTGACGTTCAATATGATTCATTTTGTATAAAGAAATTTCCAATTAGAGATGTAGCGCCTATTCTTTTGTCAATAATCAAGGACTTACCTTATGATAAAATTTATAGGGTAATGAGCGACCAACCTCAATATCAGACAGGCATAAGTTTTCTTAAATTTATGTTCTTCCTTCCTGATGATGGTTCGGTTGTAACATTTTTGAGAAATTTGTATGAAGATTTAATAAAATACACATCCATTGCTCCTACGGCTGTTACAAGCGGCGTTCAACCGGCTGTTATAACAAGAATTCAAGGTATCAAGACATACTATAACAATTTCTTGTTGCAAAGTTACGACCTTATTGCTGATTTTGATGGAATCTCACAGAAATATGTTGACTTTGTAAATCTAAGATTAGATGAAAGATTTGGTCCATTTTCAAATGCACAAGAACAAGGATATCAAGATGCACGGCAGTTTTGTTATGATTTTTTCGTAACTTATTTTTACGACAATAACATCAAACCATTACAACTAAGTTATCAAGACAAATATTTTGGATACCTAAAAAACGTATTAAACTTTGGAAATAATAGATACTTTTCGATATTAAACAATGGATATCTTGATGAAAGAGTGTCACCAAAAGACCCTATTACTCTTATAGTAAAGTTGTCAGAAGAACTTCCTTCGGATATTTCTGAAAAGGATACTTGTTGGGTTTCAAACTTTGGTATGCCTCCTTATGTATTCACTTCGATTCTTAGAAATCCGGTGAAATACAAAACGATAAAAATTTCACAGGCAAATTTTGGTTCTCCACAACATTTCATCAATACTGATAGTACAAACACTTTGTATTCATCGGAAGACCTTGATAATTCGTCGGTCATGACAAATGATATCAGAGTCAACAAAAATATTGCCGAACTGAATACCGATTATTCCGACTTTTCTAATTTCATAGTATTTTCATCTGCCACGAACCGACTTAACATTTTCAAGAACAAGATGGTTAGTTGGACATCTTTAAGTGCATCAATGGTAGAATTGGATAGAAGATATAATCTTTCATTGTCTGCCTCAGCACCATATCCGTATTATTTTACAGAAAAGGCAAACTTACAATCACAAACTACAGAGATTATAGACTCATTTGATGGTTATGAATCCTCTCTGTTCTCTGGTGGAAAATACACATATGTTATATCATCAGGGTCGTTTTATAGTTCGAGTTATGTAGAAGACCAAGATACGTCTGCTAATGATTATGATTTAAGTAATAGAGACAGTCTATTATCGAACGTTCCTCAATTCATTGCAACCAATTCAAACTACGATGAGTATTTGACTTTCCTTAACATGGTGGGTCATCATTTTGATAACATCTACACATACATTGCTGCAATGCCAATCGAAAGGCAAGTAAAGAACGAACTCACATCTAGTATCCCAACGAATACACTAAAAGAAATGTTGTATTCTTTTGGTTGGAGTGTTGATGATATCATAGGCCCATTGGATATCAATGAGGTATATCTAAACAGCATGAATTCGGCGTCTTTTGATGCCTTGTCAGGTGAACAAAGACTTCAAACCATATGGAATCGTATTCTTGTAAATTTGCCGGGCATTTATAAGACCAAAGGAACAGAAGAGTGTGTAAACTTTCTAATGTCATGTTATGGTTTGCCATCATCATTGATTACAATAAGAGAATACGGTGGTACAGATTATGCTAATGACCCAGCACCAACATATAGGTTGGATGAAAAAACCTATATGCTTAAGTTCTCAGGTATAGGCGATTATGTTGAAGGTCCGTTGCCATACTCAACAAGAACGGTAGAATTTAAGTTTTCAATTGATGCAGACCCATACGCAACAACTTATCCAGAATATGCGTATTTTCCACTATTTACAAGTTTTCCTGCACCATACACAAGTTCAATTAATTCCAATTGGACTGTAGGATTTTACAGAGTTCCGGGAGATTTGACAGGCAGAGTGATATTTCAAATGGGGTCAGGCTCAAGTGGAATAGCTATATCAAGTAGTGTATTACCTATTTTTAACGGTGAAATTTTCAGTGTAATGTTGAGAAGAAATGAGCCTGATAATTTCTTTGAATCAAGTATAGACCCGGACGTTGTTCCGTTGAATTACGATTTGACGGTTCAGAGAAATGAAAATGGAAGACAGATTTTCTATTCTACATCTAGTGCAATATTCTATGAGTCTGATAATTCTGTATTTTCTCAATTCGGAAAATTCAGAATGACAAACGGAACGTTCAAAGGAACTTTGGATAAATTATCCATTTGGGATATTCCAATAAATGATAATGATTTTCAAGAACATGTCAACGATTTAAATTCTTATGGTTCTAGTGGTTCAATTCCTTATCAAAATCTATGGGTTCAACTAAGTTGGCAATATCCACAGACCATGTATGCAGGCGGTTATCCTGTATGGATTACTAATGCTTCGGATTATTACACAATTCCAAATTATTACACCGATACTACGTTGACAGCCGTTGACCCGGCCTTGTATTCTGCGTCGCTAGCCATTATTGAACAACGTTGGCAGACCTATTACCCAACAGGTTCTATAAACATTTTTGCTTATAACTTTCCACCGGCAATCGGAAGTGCCTTTTCTGCTTCTTGGGAGGGATATCCTACATGTTCGTGGGTTTCTCAATCATCATACCCATATCATTTCAAAGAATTGACGTATCAGCAAGATATTGACGCATCCAAGTATGGGCCTAACAAATATAAGAACAGAAAAATTCGTAAGGTAAATTACGAAGTGGATGCTAGATTTGATTCTTTCAATAGGTCAACAAGTGAACCTGACCTTACAGTTTCAGGAGAATCAAATCAACTTGGGTTCTTCATTGACCCACAGGATTCCAAGAACAAAGACATTTTAAGATATGTTGGTAGAAGTGGTATTATGGAATTGATTGGTGACCCTGCCAACCTTTACAGCGATAAATACTATGATTTGATAAACAAGAACGATGAGTATAATTCTCAAGGTGAAAAGAGAACATACTTTAACGAAATGTTGACAGTTTACAAATTTTACTTTGATAAATCAATCTTTAAAGCGATTAGAAACGTTTTGCCTGCGAGAGCAAATGTTTATACGGGTGTCATAATCGAACCTACCATCCTTGAAAGACCAAAATATCCTAACAAACCATTAACGTCAAGTGTTCAAATTTCATATCAGTATCCGGGCGTTGTCAATAACATCTATGAATTTGATATGAGCTTGATATCAGCCAATTTCAATACTGATTGGAATTTGGTAAGTAGTGGGTCAGCCACCGCACAGGAGAGAATGACGCTTTCGTTGCCTGCAAATTATGATGCATTGTTGGACATGACATACTTGACTGAGCCTGTTCGTTCAAGACCGAATAATTTGGAGGGAGGATACATTCCTGATTATATGGATACGGTTCAACATGATTTTTATCCTGACTTTACCCTTCCTAGAAATTGGGAAACGTCTTCTACAGGACCATTGCCTGCCTCATATACCGTTCCAATCAATGGGTCGGTTACGTCTCAGAATGGTAACAACCCAGTCAATAGGTTCGTGATTGGACCGGACCACGGCGTAGATTATGCTAGAAGTTTCTTTTCAGGTTCAAATCAAGGCAATCATCCAATCCTTTACTACATGATGAAAGTATGGGATAGATATTATTACTATGCCAAGACAGGAGAATATGTTCGTTCTACTAATTTGAACAACAACCCAACGTTTAAATTCAACTTCAATCAAAACGGTTCATATTTTTACAGTGGTAGTGTTGATATCAATGGATATTTCACAGGGTCCATACTTCACGCAGACCCTAATACGGATGCTTATGATTCTGCATCAATTTATCTTTACAAATATGTAATATTTGATGAAAGATATATGAGGAATCTCATATATTTTACTGATTTAGTATCCCTATTTGTGTATGACTCTTCAAGTCTATCTTACACATACAATAGTGGAATAAACTCATATCTTCACAAAGCAAATACGTTCCTTGGAACTCCGGACCAAACCGTGAGTAACATCAGTGCATCTGCAAACGCGTTTACTCCTGTTGCTAAGACCTTATTTGATTTGAATATTAGTCCTGTTTCTCAGTATTTTGAAATGGTTTCTGGATATCCAAGGAATCACTATACACATAAACTACAACAATTTTCAAAATCAAAATATGGGACATATACCCACCAAATTTTTGTTAAAGGTAAAAATACGACCAGTACAACGGTTGATATAAATGGTATTAATGATGGAACTTATCCAGTAACTCAATTTAATACCAGTAACATGAATGTTGTCAATTCAAGTAACGTTATTCAAAATATTCCATCATCTACGGCTGGTACAATAACACCAAATCCAGTAAACGTAAATGTTGGTGGAACTATTCCTGTCGGAGTTGGTGGAACGCCGCCAATAACAAATGTAACTTGTGTTCCATTATTAGGACAAAAATATACCAATCCAAATAAGAAAACAAAGAAGGTTTTCAATTTGAAGCTTGGAAGCAAAACCGGAACAGTAAAACTAGCATGGGATGCTAGAGGCGCAAAAGATAGATTTGTATTAAATTGGAATGGACAAGATGTTATAGACACCAAGTGCGTCAAACACAAGGGTTCAGCGACTTTTTATAAGTCAACGGCAACACCAACCTCAGCAACGTTAACAATAACGTCATGTGATGGTAGTTCTTCTGGATTTGTTTCAGTTCATTGTCCAGAATAATCAAAAAAGGTACAAAAATAATAAGTTAATAAGTTAAAAGATAAGAAAAAACCGTTTTAGTGGGATACTTATACAGGAAGAGAGATAAAATATGGCATACATCGACAATCAAACAATTACAGTAGATGCTATTCTTACCAAAAAGGGTCGTGAACTTTTGGCACAGGATGGAAATCTGAACATTACGTCCTTTGCTTTGGCAGACGACGAAATTGACTATACGCTTTACCAACCAAACCACCCAAACGGTAGTGCATTTTATGATATTGCTATCAGAAATACGCCCGTCTTTGAACCGGTTTCTGATGAAACGCAGGTAATGAAATACAAATTGGTAAGTTTGAACCAAGGCGTAACTTCAATTCCTGTCATTAGTATTGCTCAAGACAAGATTTCAGTTCCAAGAGATTACACTGGTGATATCATTATCTCTCCTTCGACCAACCCAGCATATAATCTAACCCTTGGTTACACTGCTATTCTTGGAAACAAAAACGTCGGTGTTTTGATTATTGAACAGTCGAATTCAATCAATTCAGTTTCTAGTACAATTCCTACATTTGCAGGTGACATTAACACGACAAGCGCACAGGTTGTTGTAGGTCAAAAGTTTCGTTTTCTTCCAAACAGCAGTCTTGGTAAAACTACTTCCACAACACTAACCATAATTGGTAATGAATCGGGTGGTAGTTTAAGTATTGAAGTAACGGTGACTGTGCCTACTACAACCTAATAAGGTATAACATATGATATTCAATTTATTCGACCCCACAGACATAGTTGCCGGAAGAACAGCCGCAGTAGCTAGTGGATTTTGGCCAAACGGTGAAACGTATTGGAGTGCGAGTTTGTTCACCGATAACTTCTTTGAATTGACTCAATCAGCGGCCACGCCTTCGCCATCCTACGGAGCATCAATTTATGACATTCGTAGAACGATGTATTATCTTGATGTATTTCCTGATTCTACGACCCACGCTAATAACGACCCATACTTTTCCATTGCTTACGGCAATTACTATGGAGAATTAGGAAGTGGTTCATTTAATTTGGACACAGCAAGTATCAAAGCTTTCGCTGCTAAAGCAGTTTATACACAATATCAAAACATGTTGATTGGTAGTACCGACTTGTCTGGAAAATTCCAATTCAAATCAGGAAGTTCTAGTAATCCACAAGGTATTGCCGCCGACGACATTTTTGTTATGAATGTTTCATCCTATAAGATGAAAGATAAGATTGACGAAGGCTTGTATGAAATTACATTGACGGGTTCTAATGGTTCTATTACATTACGTGATGATTCACCATTCCTTTCTCAGGCTTCATCTGTCTATAACCTAATTTCCGGTTCTATTAACGATGCCACGACCACCCTACCGCCATATCAAGGTATTGGATTACTTTATCCTAATGATGGTGTAATTGTGTTCAATGCTCAAGTTATTGACCAATTGGTAGGATTAAGTGCTCTTTCAGGAACACTTGGGCCGGCAGCTCCAGCAGGTGCCGGAAGTAGATGTATCGCTGGTTATACTACTCAGAGTATTCAAGGCATCGCCATCGCCGGTCAATCGGCATTAATTCCATCTACAGTCAATCATAAAGTATTCTTCTGGGCCATTCAGAACGCAAATAATACGTTGAAAATCCGTAAGACTGAATATGTTCCAGCAAGACATTACTTTGTAAGAGTTAAGAATCGTGATTTCAATTATTCTAACAATCCTACCTACGTGTATGATGGTACTGATGGAATTCACGCAAGAGGAACTATTTACAATCAAGATTTTATTACGAATCCTACGACTTACGTAACAACAGTTGGTCTGTATAATGATAACAACGAATTAGTTGCTGTAGCTAAACTTAGCAGACCTGCCGTGAAAACATTTGACAGCGAATTGCTCATTAAGGTCCGACTAGATTTCTAATAGAATGAAATGCTCAAGTCACTACATAAAAATGATACGCAAACTACACCGTTCGTTGTTACAAAAAATTGGGAACTATCAAATGTAACAAATGGGGATTTAATCCTCATGGAACACAGTGGTAGTGATGGTCCGCCTGTAGCTTTAGAGTATCTCCAATATGGTGTGTACACACCCATTACTGCAAGTAATTGTAATATAGGACTAGAACAACAAAGTCTGGATAAATTAAAATTCAGAATCGGATTAAAAGTTCCGGGACTCTTCTATCCCGACACCGACCCACAAAATCAAGATGGAACATACGAACGAATGGTGTATGCGCAGATAGTTCAGATGTTCTATAACAATTATCAAGACCCAACTAAAATGTGGGGGTTGGAAAATATTGACTTTGAAAAATCTAAAACACTAAAATTTGTAACAGACAAATTCAAAATGTTTATGATTCCCCAAGGAATATTTGGAGAAAAGGTTCTCCCAAACACAGTTAAACTTTTAGATACCACAACGGATAATGATTATCTCATAGTTGATGATGGACATTGTAATTTATTTGCTGAATCCAATTTGTTCTCCCGACAACAAGAAGTAGGCAAATACTTAAATGAATATCTTTCTGGTAGTAATGGTGCATGTGACGTTTACAATACCATAAGTCCGCCTGATATGCCTGTATTGACTGCTACATATAACTTGTGTAGTCCGTCTGTATTAGTAACTTGGAACATAAACGGTTGGCCTGTAACACAATATGTTGTTGAACGGTCAATTAATGGTATAAATTATACCACTTCTCAATCTTTTTCTGGTTTTACAAATCTTTGGTTAGATACAGCCATTTCTTACAGTGGAACATATTGGTATAGAATGTATGCTGTAAATCTCTTGGGCACGTCTTCTTATTCCAATACTGCCAGTATTTACGCTACTCCAGTATTTTGGGATAATGACCCGGATTATTGGAATACAACACAGAGTTGTGGTCCTTCATATTGGGATTCTGCATCCATGACGCCTTCAGCATCAACGTGTAGATATTCTCCATTTGCACCACAATATTTTACAGAATCTTTGAAGACTTGGTTGGAGTATAATTTGGTGTAATATGATTAAAGCACTTAAAAAATATCAAGTTCAGTTGACGCCTTTTGTGGCTACAAAGAACTGGGCGTTGAATAATACAGATAATAGCAACGTATTACTTACCGAAGATGCTGACCCAGATGAATATGCTGTTGCTTTACAATTTATTGATTATGGTGATGGTAGTGAACTTCCTATAGAAAACAGTTTATGTAACATTGCTCTTGAACAACAGGGAACGGATTTGGCTACAGTAGAAGATGGATTGTATGTCACAGGACCATTTTATCCTAACACCGACCCACAAAATGTGGATGGGACGTATAAAAGGTCAATCTATTACCAAGTTAGAACGATGTTTTACAATACATACCTAAATCCTACTAAGATTTGGGGATTGGAAAATATTGACTTTGAACTTTCTAAAACAAAAAGATTACTAACAGAACAGTTTAAGTTATTTGAAATTCCAAGGGTTGTTTTTGGTGAAAAAATGACGCCAAATTCTATCACAATGACAGATAATACATTAGATAATCCATACACCATCACAGATGATGGTAATGGAAATTTAAATGCTGGAATGAATTTGTTTTCTCACCAACAAGAAGTGGGAAAATTTACAAACGAATTTATTTCAAATTTATCATCATCTTTATGTGATTGGTATTGGTTTAATGATACAACTGCAAATACCGATACAAGCAGTTTGGCCGTATCATTCTTTGGTGGAGCACAGGAAAATCAACTAAGAACCGATTCAATGTCTCTAGCGGTCGGATTCTTGTTTGGTTCAAACGTAGATTATCCAATTTTTGAGACAACAACGCTCAATTTGAACTTTTTGAGTGGAACGATTGCACAAAACGTAATTGAAGTATTTATCACAGGCAGCACTATTGATACTTCTTCTCTAACATTGAGTTTCTTGACTGGAAGTAATGCTGATACTACGTATGAAGTGACGGCCAGCTTTGATTCAGCATCAATAGAATTGAGTTTCTTGACAGGAAGTAACTTGATAGACACGTATGAAAGAACTGCTAGTTTTGACTCGGCATCGGTAGAATTGAGCTTTGTATCAGGAAGTAACTTCACCGACACGTATGAAAGAACGGCTAGCTTTGATTCGTCATCATTAATATTGGCTTTCTTGACTGGAAGTAACCAAAATATTTAATTCGGAAGTGTATGTCAACAAATATGTATAGTAGCAGACTAAAAGGAAATTATGAATAATATAGAATCCCAAAATAGACTCCAATATGGGTCATCCGTAGGCAATAAATTGTCAGGTAAATACAAAATCGCAGTAATAGATAAAGACGAGAATGTTGTATGGGAAATGAAAGACTGGGCTAAAAATCTGATTTTAAATCAGGGAATGGAAGCTTTATCACCGGGGTCTTTGCCTACCCGTAATGTTTCTTATGCTGACGCTTTTGTTCTAGCTTCGATGGGTACAGGCACAAGATATAACTCTATTCCTGTAGGTCTGATTGGAGGCGGTGAAGGTTCAGGGTCTTGTGCAGGAACCACATTCACATTTACTCCGGGGTCATCTGGATTAACAAATATAACAGCATCCGCAGGTAATGGTTATTCTAGTGCCGCTTCTATCGGAGACATGATTCAATTTAGTGGTAGTGGTGAAGAAATAAGAGTTACAGCAATTGGTATAAATAATACACTCACAGTAACTCCATCAACAACCGTTACTCCAGACAAACCATTTACAATTTGGAAAACCTCACAGATAGGATTGCAAGCATCTGTTCACACCGTTGGTCTTAATAATTCTTATATCAATGGTGCTAATTATAATGGTGTTGTTACTGTACCGGGATATGGAGTTCAAGAAAGAAGAACTTGGGATTTTGCTTATGAAACTTCATCCGTAGTTGTTAGTGAAGTAGGCGTTGGTTGGGCAACTAATGGAAACAATTATAGTTTTACTGCCGTGCCAGCATCGGTTTTCAGTAGAGTATTATTGCCTACAACTACCTCTCTAGCTTCTGGACAAAAACTTAGACTTATTTATGAGTTGGATATTGCTATATATCCAAACACTGTTAGTAGTTCGGTTTCTGGTATTGGATTTGGTCTTCCATTCACAGCCTCCATCGGTGGTTCAAATCCTTGGCCGGTTTCACCAAGCGGTAGTACTGTAATAAGTTCTTCTGGTGGATATTATAACATTCAAACTTATAATGTTTCTTTTCCTGATGTAAACGGCACAAGTAATCAAAGCAATGGATATCTGGAACCTTCGAGAAATGTAAATTTGTTTTGGTCAGATAGTGCAGCACTACTTTTAGGTTCTGGAAATGGTTCTAATAATAGGCAAGGTGTTGGTGGAACATATGATGTAATTCTCGCAACGCCAGACCCATATACAGCATTGAGTTTTTCGTGTACTAAAACTGGAGTATTTGCAGCAGCACAAGGGTCATTTAATATCAGGTCGTTTGGAATACAAAATAGTAACGCTGGTGGTCCAATCTCTCAAACTCTGGTTTGTTTGTTCTTTCAACCACAACAAAAAACAACAGTTCAAACATTATCATTAACTTTCCAATACACTTGGGGAAGAGTGTTAGCCTAAAACTTGCATTCTTGGTCTATTTATAGCTATGATTGCAAAGGTTTCTAATGAAGATTTCGGTTGGTCCGTAGCATGTGACGGAGATTGGGCGGCTGTCGGCAATCCCGACCCGTTCCGTTACAATGCAAACACTGCCAGCCTACTTAGAACAGGTTCGGTTGAGGTTTATAAATACAACATCAACACTGATGTTCATGACTTGAAAAAAGTTCTTTTTAGACCTCTCACTCCAGAAGAAAGAATACTATTATCAACAGAATATGCTAATATTTCTACACTTCCCACAGCATCAGGTCCATTTTGGTATCTTCACACAGAATATACAGGTTCAGTTCCATACACCGCAGATTTTGATTTGTTAATAGATGTTGGTCAATACTACTCCGCATCAGAAGATGGTTATGGATGGGCATTGGATATGCGTGATACTATATTGGCTGTGGGGAATCCTTATTTCATAAGTAGATTTACTTTTCAAACAGGTTCGATGTTTTATACAGGGTCAGGATATGTTGACCTTTTTGACCTTTCAACATTAGACGTTGACCCATATGCTTCAAGATTACAACCAACCATTACAGGCACCGGTTCTTTATCTGGATATGTAAACATTTTAGTGGATGTTCCACCACTTCAAAATTTTACTTTTGCTTTATTTCAAACAAAAGATAACATTCCGGGTGCAGAATTTGCAAATATCGCTGTAGGTCCAACATCAAACAGCGGCGGGACACTTACAATACAAACAACTTATACCGCTGCTGATTATGCTTTGTTGGCAGAGGTCAGAGTTATAGGAATTGTCGGAACAGACCCATATCTATTAACCATTTACAATCCAAATTCAGCATCGGTATCAGAATCTTTTGGATATTCAGTATCACTTAATGATGAATGGTTAGCCGTAGGCTCTCCTTTGGAATCTGGAAGCAAAGGTGCCGTGTTCATGTTTAGGAAAATAAATGGTAATGATTTGAGTTGGTCATTTGTTCAAACTTTACCTACACCCTCTAACATTGGAGTTTATGATAATTTTGGTGCCGATATTGGAATGAATAAAGCGTCTTCTTCATTCAGTTGGAGTATGGTCGTTGGAAGTAATAAACCTAGTAGTTCAAACGCTTATATTTATGAATTTAATGGAACAAGTTGGGTAAACACATTTACTTTGCGTCCTAATAGTGCATCCGTTTATCCACTAACATTTTATCCAACTTTACCTATAGTTTTGGGATATCCAAATACGGCTGATTATTTTGGACATGCTGTGTCAATGTATGGAGAGTCTGTAATGGTGGGTGCGCCTAAAGATAGAGATATTCAAGAATATTCTGGGTCATCAATTTATCAACAGGGGTCGGTTTATTTCTTTGATAGATGTGCGAATAGAGATTATGGATACTACTTGGCTAGAAAATCCTATGGCAACGAAAAGATAATGAACAACAACCTATTGGGTTGGTCTGTCAGTATGTATGACCAATATGCCGTCGCGGGTGTTCCAAAAATAAATTTCGATTCATCTTCCATATGTTATCTTCGTGGTTCTTTATTTCAAGAACATTACTGTGGAGATAATAGTGAAAACGCTTTAAATGGTCAATTTGTTTTATACAATAAAGTTACAGGTTCTATACCAGATACAACCAACGTTGATTGGGATATAGTTAACATTTATCAAACCAAAAAAAGATTTCTTTCTCCATATCGCGTATATGGATTCGATACAAGCATCTCAAGTCAGTTTATCACAATAGGCGCTCCTATGTTGATATCCGGTTCAAATGTCATTATGGATTTGAATTCTACTACAGGAAGTTTCACTGGAAGTGTTGATATAATAGGAGATTTGTCAGGCAAAGCTTACATTTACAATCTTAAAAATCTTAGAGAAAATTTTTATGTGGGCAATGTTTTCTATAGAAATGGTAAAATTGTAATCATGACTTCTGGTTCAAATTTTGATGGATTGCAATTGAGTAATGTTATCAGTAGTAATGAATATCAATATGAAATTGATTTCAAATCAAAACAAACCGTCTATGAAAAACAAGTAGTTTGTCCTGTTGAGCCGGGCGAATTTAACGTTAGCACAAATCCATCAGCTGTTGTAGTTCCAAGTGCTGAATTTGATATAAATAACAATGGTCAATTTGATTTCCAAGATGCTGATGTTTTGTTAAGGTATATGGCTTACAAAAGCACTGAGGCCACAGGCAGACCTAGTACTGATTGGACTTCTTCCATTATTGATACTACAACAGACGAAGAAACGTCGGTGTATAACATGTATTCATCATCTTGGTCTGGTACCGACGGTGTGTTCACTTCAAGTTATTCAGATATCAATAATACACTGTTTAACGATTTGGATTTTAATGATGATAACAAAATTAACATCAATGACATGTTTATCATGTGGAAGTATTTCATTTACAGATTGACTCAGAAAAACTACGAAACATACATCACTCCAAGTTCACAAAAGAAGTATTTGAGTGATATTTTGGATTATATGGATAGTAAAACGCAACGTGGTCAACCACCGATGATTGCACAGGAGTTCTTGGATTATCTACCTTTAAGTAAACAAGACCCCACAGGCTCGTATCTGGCACCTACTGTAACGTCTATTGGACTCTATAATGGTTGTGATTTGATAGCTATTGCTAAACTTGGTTCGCCAATTAAGATTACTCCAGACTTTCCTATTAATTTCGTGGTGAAAATGGATTTCTAATCATATTTATAAATTGAACGGAGATATAACTTATGCCAATACCGACACCAAGACCATCACTAACAAATTGTTTAGTAGAAAGATACGACACCCAAAGAGCGGGTGGCGCATTTGATGCTAAAAACATCCCAACCGTCGCAGGGACTCGTGGTTCTGCGGGCGGATTAGGATTCGGACTTCAAGAGGTTCAATTCACAATTCCTCTTTTTAGAATAGCTTCATGGGCTTATATGCAACAATCTGACTTTAGAAACGATGGAAATGACCTTTCCATTTACGTTCAAGGATTGGATACTACAAAATATATTACTGGATGTGCCAGCCTCGGTGGCGGCGCATAATATTTTAAAAAATCTTTCTAAATAACTCCTTTTGTAATTATGTATTAACAACAGTTACAAAAGGAGTTTATTATGTCCCTACAAAAAATTAAAGTTTCAAAACCGGAATTGCTTACCATTGTAAAAGAAAACAAGCAAAGTCATGACGAAATCTACGAAGCCGCTGAAAAGGGGTATTGGGTAGATGCTGAAGAGTTTCTCAAGAAATATCAAAAAGAGACTTTGACCGCCATGAAGAAAAACTATCAAAAGGCCGTAAAAGATTTGAAAAAACAAGTCGGAAAAGAATTACGGTTGGTGGACCAGAAAAAGAAAGATGGGTTCGTATATCTTAGGAAACCTTTCCCTGAAAACCATTCAGACGATTATCAGGGTGCAATCAGACGTTTGGAGTTGTCCGTTGAACCGGAAGTTGAATTGGAAAATTTGGAATTTGATTGTTACGTTCGTAATAAGTGGGCGTGGAAGACTTCATTCCTAGCAACAAACTCAAGTTATGCCATGACAGGTTCATCTTGGAGTAGTGGTTCTGTATCAGCATCATTCAGTAATAATGCCTACATCAATACTAAGTTAAATTCTTTCTAATATGATTTTAGGATTAGATGCATCAACATCCATAGTGGGGTGGTGTTTCGCTGAAGGCAACTTAGTCAAAGATGCTGGTTTCCTTAACATTTCAAAACTTGAAACAAACAAAGTAAAGGGAAAATTTATCATAGATTTTCTAGCGAAACACCCCTCCATCTCTTCCGTGGACCATCTTAATCTTGAAGCTGCGTTGTCGGGCTTCGGTGGTGGGTTGACTTCTCAACAGACAATTATCACCCTTTCACGATGGAATGCTGTATTTGAATACATGTTGGGAGAACATTTCAAATTTCCAATTGTTCTCTGTAATGTCAACACTATGAGGAAGAAAGTGTTTGGTAAAGCGAGGATAAAGGGTATTAAACCAAAGGAATATGTGAAACAACAAGTTCCGTTGGTTGTACCTGACGTAGTAAAGTTTGAGAAATTAAACAGAGACGGAAATTGGGATGCCCATAATAGTGACATGTATGACGCAATTGTTTGTGCTTTATATGGATAAGGTCGATATTTATAACTGAGCATTTTTAACTCAGGAAATATATGGCGAACTATCCAAATTATAATTTAACAGGCAAAAGACCTTCGGACACATATCAAAATATTGTCCAATACAATGTTACTGCATCTAACTTGGTTAATAGTCTTGGAAATGAACTAACACAGTCAATCAACATTACTGCGTCGGTTTTTGGTACATCTTCTTTTGCTGTCTCATCCTCATGGGCAATGACAGCATCATTTGCTTATGTAAGTTTTGTTACCCAATCTATCACCCAATCTGTCACTCAGTCTATTGTATCATCTTCATTTTCTTCTGCTTCTTTTGTGGCAACCAGTGCCTCATTTGCTTCACAATCAATAAGTTCAAGCTGGGCTCCTGTACCAGAGAGTGCAAGTTGGTCGAGTGCTTCATTTGTAGCTACGAGTGCCTCATTTGCTTCACAATCAATAAGTTCAAGTTATGCACCACAATTTGAACAAATAAGTGCAAGTTGGTCGAGTGCTTCTTTTGTTGCATCAAGTGCCTCATTTGCTTCACAATCAATAAGTTCAAGTTTTGCTGTATCGGCTTCGTGGGCTCCCGACCAAACGGTGACAGTTAATTCAGCTTCTTGGGCCAGTTCTTCATTGAGTGCTTCTGTTTTATTCAACGATTTATCTTTTGTTAAACTAAATGGGACCGCTCAGTTTGGCAACACAACCATCTCTCAATCATTTGGACCAACATTTACATTGGAAAATCCAAACCCAAGTAATGAATTTGAAAATACTCCTGCTGGTATATTAGAATTTAGATGTAATGAGTGGAGTGGCAGTACTGATAGAAGACAGGTTGTTAAAATTTCTGCTACTAAAGATGGAACGATTCCTTATGGTGGAGCTAGTGGACAATTTATATTATCTGTGGAAGATACTTCTGGTGGTGTGATGGATAGAATGGTCATAAACCGTTTTGCCACGTCATTTAGTGGAAGCGTCGTTGCTACTCAGGTTGATAATTATGGACGTTCTGGATTTACAGGTTCATTAAATGGAACTGCATCCAATGCTGTATCCGCATCATGGGCACCTGACCAGACTGTAACAGTAAACAGTGCATCGTGGGCTTCTGCTTCATTTGTTGCAACAAGCGCCTCATTTGCCAGTCAGTCAATAAGTGCAAGTTACGTTCCTGACTTATATCCACAAACTGAACAAATAAGCGCTTCGTGGGCATCGGCGTCATTTGTAGCTACATCAGCATCATTCGCAAGTAGGTCAATTAGTGCTTCCTATGCTCCATTCACACAAACAGAACAGATATCCGCTTCATGGGCTAGTGCTTCATTCGTGGCAGTATCGGCCTCATTTGCCTCAATGTCTATTAGTGCTAGTTACGCACCATTTACTCAGACAGAACAGATTAGTGCAAGTTGGGCAAGTGCTTCATTTGTCGCCACATCGGCCTCATTCGCTAGTCGTTCAATTAGTGCAAGTTATGCACCACAATTTGAACAAATAAGTGCAAGTTGGGCAAGTTCATCGTTGACGGCGATAACAGCGACTTCATCGTTGAGTGCTTCGTGGGTTAATACTCTTAATCAAGAAGTAGATATTGAAGGCCCACAGGGTCAGGGTAATACTTCTACAAAAACTTCATTGCTTGTGGTCGGTAGAGAAGGTTGGCCTTGTAGAATTCTACAGGGTGGTTCATTTGTAACTCAAAGTGCAAGACCAGTTTTGTATGTCTATCGTGATTTAGACCAATCTCAAGCACAAACGACACCTATTCTTCAATTGAGGAATTATGAAACAGGAAGTATTGCTCCATTGATGATAGCTTCCAATGATGCATCGGATGTTTTCAAAATTGATTACTCTGGTAGTATCACCGCATCAGGATTATTTGGAACAGCTAGTTGGGCAAATTCCGTCAGTGCTAGTGGTGTGGTTGGTGGTTTAACAATAACACAATATGTTACAAGTGGCTCGGGTTGGGTAACAATGAGTTTTGTAAATGGATTGTTGATATCATCTCTATAATAATTTAAAATATGGGTTACATGACGCCATACTATTTTTCGGCGAGTGCCGGACAAGAAATAAATTTTTGGCTGCGTTCTTATGATTTTCCGCCATATCTTGGATTGGCAACATCAGGTTCAACAGTGGAACTTGATTTAAAAGGAAGTAACTCATGGAAGTATAATAGTAAATATTACTCAGCCGCTATGCGTTATAATGTTCTATCCACGGACATTTACAATGCAGTAAGTACAACTTTTACTCCTGAGGCCACAGGGAGTTTTTCTTTGTATATCTCTCAGGGAGCAACATCCTCAATAGTGACTAATAATGTTACTGTACCAAATAGATTGATATATTCACCAAATTCGAATAAAATATTTTCAGTTGAATGGACTTTTGTAGATAGTTTAAATGCAAATGTAACGGTAATAAATCCACAATCAAATGTCATAGATTATTCATATGATTATACAAATACCTGTATGTTTGATGGAATTTATAACTCTGTGGATGATAGAGTATATGTTTGGTTGTCAAGTTCAGCAGGAGAATTTCTAAATGAATATAGTCCTGATGGATCATCTGTTATTGTATCACATTCGATTGCGACTGAATGGTTGGATGCTACTTTAAAAAGTGGTTGGATGGAATATAACGCCGACAATAACAATATAATACTAGTACCATCAGACTTTGCTGATATGCCTTTGTCTTATTCAATTTTTGATTGTAATACGCACGTTATTGTCCATTCTAATTTGGAGGCTGTGAGGTCTGGTAATGTAACATACGTTTCATCGAACAATCAATATTATATTTCTCCAACGATTACAGATGACCCACATGTTAAAGTTAATGGCACAACATATTCACAATCTCTAATTCTTACGGAGTTTTCATCATCCAGAGGATTTATGAAATATGTGCCGGAACTTAACATTCTTGTTGGACGTGGAATCAGTGTAACTAGCGGGCATGGTTCAGCAAGCATTTTTAGTCCTACAACTGATACATTGATAACAAGGATTGCACACATAACAGATGTTCAGGGCGCTATTTATGACGCATGTAAAAGTTGTATTGTAATTGCTAATGGTGATGATGATAATTCATTTGATGGAGGATTATGTTATGTTAGTACTGGTTCATATTTGCCGTTAAATTTTATTTATTTAAAAGGAGCGGTGTCTATAGTATTTTGTGATGGAACATCAACAACTTGGGCAGCCAATTATTATGATGATGAATTAATTTCAGTATTTACTTCGATACCGACAGGTTCTTCGGTACCACAACCACCATTGCCTCCAGAACCACAACCACCAGCATTTTGTGTTGTTCCTCCATTCCCAGCTTATATTATGAGTGGTAGCATAGGTTATCCAATATCTACATCATTTGTATCTTCTGGTACAGGAAGTTTAGGTATATGGGCTCGTTCTTCTCAGTTTGATACATTCTTGAACGTTTATGACCCACTTGGAAATTTAACAGGTAGTAATGATTGGGGTGGATTTGTTCCATCTGGCGACATTGATGATGCGGCTCTAAATGTCCCATTGAATATGACCGGAACATATCAAATTCAACTCAGTTCTTCCAATGAACTATATGATGGTGGAAATTTTAAATTGTATATCTCTCCGGGAGCTACAAGAAAAGCAGAATGGGGAGGAAGATATGGACAGTATGTATTTTGGATTTCTTCTAGTAATACAATAGGTGTTGTAGGAATACAAAACGACGTTGTGTTTTATGATGTTTCCTCAAGTGCTATAACTCATCACCACAAATACGACGGAACATATGGTGGTGCTTATAGTTTAGCCCAAGATAGAGTTTTCGCATGGGCATCAGGACCATCACCAGCCTTTGAGAATTTGATGATAGAATATGATGTTACTGGAAGTCAAGTAACATCTACATCATTTGATGCACAAATATCTTGGGGAGGAACTATATGTTATGATAATTTTAATGATAGATTTTTCCTTACTAGAACATTTGGTTTATACGGACCATATGCAATATGGGATTGTGCAACAAGAACGATTATACAATCAGGTAGTATTGATACATTCGGAAATACATCATACTGCACATATGCAAATGTAAATAACAAATATTATACTTCATTTCACAATCTTAGTAATAATGAACCGTTATCTTGGGTTGATGCTTCGACGTATGCAACAGGAAGCACAATTACAGAGGTACATGACTACATCCAATATGAACCGGCAACTAAACAAATTGCAGCAACAACAAATGCCGGAGTAATCATTTTCGACCCTGTTGGTGATACAACAACTACAACAGTCACAAGTAATAATGATACATTTGAAGGTATTGTGGTTGACCCATGTACTGACACTGTAGTTTTAGCCGTAGATTTTGGCGGCGCCGGAGGACTTATAGTTTTGAATCCTTCCGCATCATATGAACTAAAAAATTACATCCCACTTTTTACAGATACAACGGAATACATGTATGGTCTTTGTCATGCCGAAAGTACATCAAGATTATACATAACAAGTGATGACTATAACACCGATTCAAGTTCTCTATGGGATTGTAAAATATCCATAGCTACAGCATCAATATTTACATCATATCCGTCGGCAAGTATTAACTTTACAGGAGAATACGTTGGCCCATTTGCTAATGGTGCTACAATTGATGACGCAGCTATAGGAGGAGCATGGGGAACTAGTACATATTATTGGACTATTACAAATCTAGGAACAGTTAATACAACTATAGTTGATGTTCAATTATCTAATACTGATTTTTCTGCTTCATATTATCTTGGTACACCGTTGTTTAATCCCACGGTGCCGTTTGTATTGACTCCTATTAATTCATACATAATAACGCTTACTAAAGACCCTAGTGTTGGAGCTAAATCATCTGTGATGACCATGAATCTCAGTGGTTTGCCGTTTACTCTAAACCTTTCAGCCGCATGAACAAATTAATTATAACTAATGTATGGTTGGAGACGGAAGTGGAAAAAGTTAAATTGCTTAATGATAGATTTTCTCCAAATTTTCGTATTGTTACTGTTTTGGATATTGGATTTGGTAATCTGTGGAAAGTTGACGGTTCAACTAAAAGAACAGTAGAATGGACGAAAAGATTTCTTAGAAGATTTATAGAAGAAAAATCATTTGATATTCTTTTGAAAATAGACCCTGATATCATAATCAAGGATGTTCCTGATATGCCTTTGGATTGTGATGTTGCTGGTGATTTTAGACAGGCTCCTGCTGGATGGGTCTGGTTTGGTGGGTGTCAATATTATACAAGAAATGCTGTGGAAAGATTATTGTCTGACCCACTTTATGTAGGAAATTCAAATTTCCAAGATGTAGAATTGGCAAAATCTGTTCAACGATTGAATCTAAAAGCTTATAATATGAGTGAGGTAGATATGTGGGGCGATGAAGGTTCTACCGCACAAATGTTTCATCCAAGACATACACCATTGAAAAGATTACCAAGCGGTCCCATTATATTAACTCACTAAACCTGTGATTTTTCTAATTCGGACATATTTATGAACATATGCCAGTAATAGCAAATCTAATCTTAACGAATCAGTTGCCGATAAACACATACACGGCATCGGTGGTGGCCTCTGCTTCTTTAGTTTCAGGAATACCGGGGAGCTTGATTTCTGATGGTTTGGGCAATCAAATTCAATTACTTGGAGTTACTGCATCATATTCTCACACAGCATCCGTTCAGACAACTTGGGAAGAATCGTCTTCATTTTCATCACAGTCAATTTGGGCAACCACCGCATCGTTTTCTAGTACGTCGTTCGTTTCTACATCTGCTTCATTTTCAAGTGCTTCTTTTGTAGCAACCTCAGCATCGTTTTCTAGTAACTCGTTTACAGCAACATCCGCAACTTCAGCATCTTGGGCATCGGCGTCATTTGTTAGCACAAGTGCCTCATTTGCCAGTAGGTCTATCAGTTCAAGTTATGCTGGCATAACATCAAACTTTTCACCGTCACAAGGAGCTGTAACCGATGCTGGCCCATTAACAGGTTCAGTATCCGCGTCTGGATTCGGATTTACAACCGATGTGGAATTCAATACCTTTGTGACAAGTGTTTCAGCATCCTTCATACAGTTCAATTCTCTTCTAGCAAAGCTTAGAACGGCTGGCGTGATTTCATAAAAAGTTGACGTATAGATTTTTATACGGTAATATCTTTTAATGCTAAAAGAGTCGCAACTATTCTCCCTATTAGACAAGGTGTTGAATCAGTGTGCGTATGTCAGAAAGGGTGAAGAAGCGGTATATTTCTGTCCATTCTGTTCACACTACAAAAAGAAACTTGAAATCAACGTAAGAACTCAAGAATGGCATTGTTGGATTTGTAATGCTGGTGGAAAGTCTATTCGTTCCCTTTTCTATAAACTCAAAGCAAAAGAATCCTATTTCAGTGAGTTGTATAAAATCATTGGTGTTTCATGGCGTCCAACTGGAAAAGAAGAAGAATTTTCAGTTGATTTGTCTTTGCCAGACGAATTTGTTCCACTTTGGAAACCATCAAAATCCATTGCTTATGGCCAAGCAATGTCATATTTGGCAGATAGACATATTACAATGGATGATATCATTCGTTACAACATAGGTTATTGTGAAGAGGGCACCTATAGGCAAAGAGTTATCATCCCATCTTATGACAGAGACGGTAATGTGAACTTCTTTGCGGCCAGAACGTATTACGACGTTGATTCATACAAATATATGTTGCCTCCGTGGCCGAAGGATATCATTGGATTTGAATTATTTCTAAATTGGGATGAACCAATTACCTTAGTCGAGGGAACTTTTGACGCAATAGCAGTCAGAAATAACGTAATTCCTTTGTTTGGAACAACACTGACAAATGACATAAAACTTGGAATTGTTACAAACAAAGTAAAAAGAGTCAACATAGTTTTGGATAATGATGCATTAAGACAATCCATCAATATCTTCGACAAGATAAAAAAGATACAGGAAATTGATATTCATTTAATTCAGTTGGAGGATAAAGACCCGTCCGTTTTGGGATTTGAGGCGATAAATAAACTGATAGAAGAATCTACAGCCGTCGAATTTTCAGACATAATTAAAACAAAACTTAACTCATGAAATCATTAGAATTAAATTGGATTCGTAAAAAAGTGGATAAAACTATACCTATGCCCGAAGTAATGTTTTATCCATTAGCTGGTGCTTCAGGAAAGTATTATACACCCAAAAAGTCAGAAATGTTTGACCTTGATGGAAAACCACATGACATGAGATATGGAGTCATCGTCATCAATCCAAGATATAATAAAATAGAGTCAACGATTGCTCATGAGTGGAGACACCACTGGCAACATTTTCACGGCATTAAATTTGAAATATCCGACTTGAAAACGTTCGGCAAAATGAAATTCAATGAAAGTCTTGTAAAATATTTCAGAACATCAAAGACAGAAAAAGATGCTTTACGTTTTCAATATGAACACGCAGGTATTCATGATGGTTGGGAGCAAATACTATATCCTTTCCTGAAAGATTTAATTATCAATCCAACAATAACTTATGGCAATAACACAATTAGTAACTAACAAAAAGTTCAGTCATGTAGTCCAAGTATCGGACATTCATATTCGTCTTACCAAGAGACATGAAGAATACAAGGAAGTATTCAAACGG
>Ga0315275_10000210_pt1 | contig 47287 bp, 51 predicted proteins | sample YL17G03_0_MG_FD_205557 | JGI IMG/M metagenome (GOLD analysis project Ga0315275, IMG submission 205557) | Sediment microbial communities from Yellowstone Lake, YNP, Wyoming, USA - YL17G03_0 | ecosystem: Environmental > Aquatic > Freshwater > Lake > Sediment | place: USA: Wyoming | collected... | reverse complement strand
AACTTTTACGGGAAAAGGGCCTGGCCTTCTTTGGGAGTATTACGGCAAGTTTTTCCCACGAGATAAACAATGTCATGGCCATTATCGCTGAACTTTCCGGTCTCATGGAGGATCTCCTCCGGGTTGCAGACCAGGGACATCCGCCACCGCTTGATAGGTTCAGGGGGATATCCGAGAGGATCGGCACGCAGGTAAAACGGGGGGAGGGGATGATCAAACGCCTCAACCGCTTTGCCCATACGATGGATGAGCCGGTGAAGACCATCGACACGACACGCCTTCTTGAGGATTTGGTCGCCCTCTCGGAGCGTTCCCGTACCCGGAGAAGGGCCCGCCTGGAAACCCGATTTCCTGAAGAGACAATTTTACTGGTGAGCAACCCCTTCCTCCTTCAGCAGGCGATCTTCTCCTGTATAGAACTGGTGTTGGCCGCCTCCCGTGATCACCAGCTTCTCATATTGATTCTTGAAAAACAGGATGGTGGAGCGAGGATAACCGTTGCCGGCGAGGACCCCATCGTCAAGACAGACGAAGCTGCCCTGTCTTTCCTCCCGATATTGATGGAAGAGCTGGGCGGAAAGGTGGAGGTTATCTCCACCGGTAACGGCGGGCTTTCCCTGGTACTCTCTCTTCCGTATTCAATACCGGGGGATTCGAAGAATCATATCAATAAATAGTCGTACGTCGTATGCCGTACGCCGACCGTATGACGGAAGAACCGAAAGGGAGGGGGTGTTTTTATGGCCGATAAGATTAAATTACTGTTGGTTGATGATGAAAAACAGTTTCTGGAAACGATCTCCACGCGCCTCAGCATGAGAGATTTCGATGTTACCGCGGTGAGTAGCGGGGAGGAGGCGATCGAGGCCGCGCGGAAGAAGGGATTTGAAATTGCCCTTGTTGATCTCAATATGCCCGGGATAGGGGGTGAAAAGGTCCTCGAGACCCTGAAGAGGGAACACAAATTCATGGAAGTGGTTATCCTGACCGGGTATGGGGCGATTGACTCCGCCATCCGGTGCGCGAGGGCCGGTGTCCATGGTTATCTGGAGAAACCGTGCGAACTCGAAACGTTACTGAATGTGTTGCGGGAGGCTTATCAGAGACGCGTCCAGAACAAACTCAAGTTCAAGAATGAAAAGTTGAAAGAGATCGTCTCCGAAGGCGCGCCCGGCTCACCTCTCGAAATATTGCGGAAACTGAAGGAAATGGATAAGGAACTGGAGTGAAACTCCCCCTGTCTCCTTTTCCAAAAGGGGGATGAGGGGGGATGGAAAAAGGCATTCAAGCGAAAAGCAAACACTCGGATGGAGGAGGATGGATATGCAAGACCACCGTTTGATGGAGATCATGATTCCCCTGAAAGACTATGCCATGGTTTCCCTGGATGAGACGATCGAGGAGGCGCTGAAAATCAGTAAAGAGAAATCCGAGAGGCTCTCGCCGGAAAAGTTCAGGCATACTGCGATACTGGTCAAGGATGCGGGGGGGAATATCGTGGGAAAGCTCACCCAGGCCGATATCTTGAGAGGTCTCGTACAGGATTACAAGGTCTCGGACAAGACCTTCCTGGGACGATGCAAAGCCCTTAGAGACAAAGAAGTGCATGAATTCATGACCACCGTGACCCTGACCGTGGATGTAAACGAAGAATTGGTCCATGCGCTCCAAATCCTGGAAACCAGTGGCCACAGAGGGCTTCTGGTTACCGGAGAGGGAAAGAAACCGATCGGGATGCTGAGACTGACCGACATCTACCAGCTTGTGAGAGAAACCATTCTGGAGGACTGATACAAATGGAAGAGAAGCATTTGATGGATATCATGATTCCCCTGAAAGACTACGCCGTGGTCTCCCAGGATGCGACGATCAAGGAAGCGCTGAAAATCATGAAAGAGAGTTCCGAGAGGCTCTCGCCGGAAAAGTTCAGGCATCTGGGGATACTGGTCAAGGATGCGGAGGGGAATATCGTGGGAAAACTCACCCAGGCCGATATCTTGAGAGGGATCATACCGGATTACAAGGACATCGGCGGGACACGCCTCTCCCCTACCATGCAGACGGAGATGGGCGATATGATGAGCTACATCTCGGACAAGACCTTCCTGGGACGATGCAAGGCCCAGAAAGAGAAAAAAGTGCGGGAATTCATGACCACCGTGGCCCTGTCCGTGGATGTGAACAAAGGCTTGGGCCATGCCCTCCACATCATGCGAACCAGTGGCCATAGCGGGCTTCTGGTTACCGGAGAGGGGAAGAAACCGGTGGGGATGCTGAGACTGACCGACATCTACCAGTTTGTGAAAGAAGCCATTCTGGAGGACTAACATAAAGGGAGATTCATGATGACGGGCAGGGATACAACAGACAAAATCAAACTCGACTGGAAGAGGATACTATTTATCTTATTGGGATTGGGTTTTTTCTTTTTCATCTATTTCTCCCCTCCCTGGAAGGACGCTGTTGATCCATTGGGCAAGGCGTTTCCTCTCTCGAAGGAGGGGAAGGCATCCATTGCCCTTTTCATGCTTGCCGGTACCTGGTGGGTCTTCGAGGTAATACCCATCGGGTTGACAAGTATCGCCATCGGCGTCTTTCAGGCGATCTTTGCGATCCGTACCGCAAAGGATGCCTTCCGGGACTTCATGGATCCGTCGGTGATGTTCATCTTCGGTTCCATGGTCGTTGGTCTTGCCTTCACAAAGACGGGACTGACGAGACGTCTTGCCTATAAGATGTTGGAAATCGTGGGGGAAAGGACAGACCTGATCCTGTTGGGATCATGCCTTATCACCGGCGGGCTTGCCCTGTTTATGGCGCATACGGCGGTTGCGGCAACCGTATTTCCGATCCTGATGTTGATCTATTCCTTATATGGCGAAGAGGATAAACCGACAAGATTCGGTAAGGCGCTCTTTATAGGGATGGCTTATTCCGCCGGGGCAGGAAGTGTGATCAGCATGTTAGGTTCGGCGAGAGCGCCTGCGGCGGCGGGTATGTTCAAGGAATTTACCGGCGGGGAGATCGGATTCTTTGAGCTTGCCAAATATATGTTTCCCGTAGGCATGATCATGATCCTTTTCGTATGGGTCGTCTTGATGATCTTCTTGAAGCCGGAGAAAAAGGCCATTGCCGGTCTTAAGGAACAGGTAAAGAGACTCTCTTCTGACCTTGGTCCCATGAAAGGGGAGGAAAAATTTGTCATCCTGTGCGTGATCGGGGTGGTGATCACCATGTCTCTTCAGTCCTTTGTCCCTGCCTTGAAGGTGCTGGACCGGTCCGCCATCATGCTGGTGTCAACCCTTCTCTTCTTCATCTTCGGGGTACTTACAATCGATGAACTCGAGGGGATCCCGTGGAATATCATCCTGCTCTTCAGCGGCGCCATGAGCATAGGTTTCTGTCTCTGGCAGACGGGGGCGGCGCAGTGGATGGCCATCAAGTGGCTTGCCCTGTTCAAGGAGGCACACTGGGCGGTATTTGTGTTAAGTATCGCCTTTTTTGTGTTGGTCATGACCAATTTCATCATGAATGTGGCGGCAATCGCCATCTCTCTCCCTGTCGCCCTGGTAACGGCACGTTACCTCCACGTTGCGCCGGAGGTGGTACTCTATGCCTCCCTGGCCACCGCGGGGATGCCGTTCCTGTTACTGATCGGCGCCGCACCGAACGCCATTGCCTACGCCTCGGGGCAGTTTTCCACCGGTGAATTCTTCAAGTACGGTATTATTCCTTCCATTCTATTGATGATTATTCTTGCGATCGCGATGTTTACCATCTGGCCTCTTTTAGGGATGCCGATCGTGACCAGGTAAGGGCCCGACCCGCCCGATCCCCGACACGAGCGACGCGATGAACTCCGCGATCGCTCCGGGGTCGTTCAGGTCGAGGACGGGGACGTCCAGGTCGAGCGGCTCGTCGCTCGCCACCGCCGCCAGGTTGGGGTCGTTCCGTTCGCCGCGGCAGATGAGCGCGCGGCGGAATTCCTTCCGGTGGACCTCGATCTTCGGGAGGGAGCTCCCCCGGAACCCTTCGATGAGGACAAGATCCATATCGGTGAAATAGCGCTCGAGCAGTTCCTCGATCGGGGGCGAGGCGGCGTGCCGCTTCACCATCGCCAGCTTCTCACCCGAGGTGATCATCATCGTGTCGGCCCCCGCCGCGGTGAGCCGGTGGCTGTCCTTTCCCGGGTGGTCGATGTCGAACCGGTGCGCGTCGTGCTTGACCACCCCCACCCGCACTCCTTTCCGCTTCAACGCGGGGATGAGCCGCTCCAGCAAGGTCGTCTTCCCCGCCCCGGAATTCCCGACGATCGCGATGGCGTACGGCTTCTTCACCGCTGTTTCCTTCCCGGATCGACGGATCGTTGCAACCGGTCAGCCATCGGCCCTGTCCTTGCGCCCCGAAGTGTTGTTCCACCGCCGGAAGATCGCCCACAAGAGGACCCCCGCGAGGAAGCCGAGGGTGACGTTCACCGACAGGATGAGTCCCGCCGTGTGCAGGCAGACGAGGGGAGGCCGCGTCACCCTTCATCCTGGAAGAGGTCCCCCCAGACGGGATGGAATCCGACGAGATCTCCCGGGCCGAGGCGGGGGACGCCGGCGGGGATCTCGAAGACCCCTTCGGCCCGCAGGGCGGAGATGAAATCCCCGGAACCGTTGGAGGGGATCTCCGCCACGACGCTTTTCCCCCCCTTCGAAACGACGCGGGCGGGAGTGAACTTCTTGCCGATGCTCCGGTTGTGCGCTTCCGCGGCCAGAGGGAGGTAGACCGGCTTGGGCAGGTATTCCCTCGCCCCGCTTCCCTTGAGGAAGAGCGGTTTCACCAGCATCGCCATGTGCACCATCACCGACATGGGGTTGCCGGGCAGGCCGATGACGACGGTCCCCGAGGGGCCCCTGCCGAGGTAGAGCGGCTTCCCGGGCTTCACGGCGACCTTGTGCAGGACCTTCTCCACGCCGCACTCCGCGAGGCATTGGGGAACGACATCCACCTCGCCTTCGGAGACGCCTCCCGAGATGAGGAGGAAGTCGTCGGCCAGCCCTTCCCGGATCCGCTCCCGGGTGCTGTTCGGGTCGTCCGTCACGATCCCCCCGTAGTGGACCTCGCGTGCCCCGAGGCGCGCAAGCGCCGCGCGGACGAAATGGGCGTTGCTGTTCCGGATCATGGGGCCTTCCGCCGGCTCCCACGGTTCCTTCAGTTCGCTCCCGGTCGGCAGGATGGTCACGGAGGGCCGTTCGAAGACGGGGATTTCCCATTGCCCGACGGCGGCGAGGGTGATGACGTGGCGGGGGAACAGAACGGTGCCGGCCGGGAGGAGGAGCTGCCCCTTGCGGGCGTCGTCCCCCTCCGGCGCGATGTGCTGTCCCGGCCGGGCCATTTCGGTGAACCGGACCGACCCGTCCGCGCCGGTTTGCGACTGCTCGACCTGGATCACGGTGTCGAAGGGCGGCGGCACGGCCGCCCCGGTCATGATCTTGATGCAATCCCCGGCCCCGCATGCCCCGCTCCAGCGGGTCCCGGGGGTGACCGTTCCGATCACCCGGTAAGGGGATCGATCTTCCTTGCCGGTCCAGACGACGGCGAAGCCGTCCATCGCCGCCCGGGGGAACGGGGGGATATTCCGGTCCGCGGCGATATCCATTGCCAGGACTTCTCCCACGGCCTCCGGAAGCAGTACGGTCCTGGTCTTCCGCGGGGGGCGGACGAGCGCGGCGGCCCTGGCGATCGTGTCTTCGAGGGAAACGAACAAGGGGAAATACCTCCATGTGAAATCTATATAAAAACAGCATTTGATTTTTTAAGTTTAACCAGTATACATTATTGCCTGTCCGGAAAACGAACCGAAAGGGGGGAAGGGATGAGACGGAGGATCGCTACAGCCGCGTGTGTCGCTCTGCTCTTCGCAGGCGGCGCTTTTGCCGCAACCGGTGGCGGAGATATTCCCATCAAGAACAAGGGGGGCGAGGTGCTCTTCCGCCACGGCCTCCACGTCGACGACGCGGGCATCGCCTGCCAGGCGTGCCACCCCGATCCCTTCCTGTCCGTCAAGCAGCACAAGAAGGCCACGATGAAGGAGATGCAACAGGGGAAATCGTGCGGCGCCTGTCACGACGGGAAGAAAGCCTTCAGCGTGAAGGGCGACTGTTCGAAGTGCCATAAAAAGTAGTCTGACGAAGGCGGGAATGAACATGACAAGGAGGCCCGGATGAAGATTCGACGCAGGGAGTTCCTCAAGATGACCGTTGCGGCCGGCGCCGTTGCGGCCGTCGGCGTACCCAGATTGAACGCGTTTGCCGACACTCCTCCCCCCAAGGCGGCGGGTGCGCCCAAGGCCGAATGGGTTCCCTCCACCTGCCAGGGGTGCACCGCCTGGTGTCCTGTGGAGTTTTTCGTCCAGGAGGGGCGGGTCGTCAAGGCCCGGGGCAACCGTTTTTCCAAGGCCAACGGCGGCTACGTCTGCCCCCGCGGTCACCTGATGACCCAGCAGATGTACGATCCGGACCGGGTCAAGGTGCCCATGAAGCGGACCAACCCGCAAAAAGGGCGCGGCGTCGACCCGAAGTTCGTCCCCATCACCTGGGACGAGGCGCTGGATACCGTCGCCGACAAGATGATGGAACTGCGCAAGGCGAACGAGCCGGAGAAGTTGATGTACATGCGGGGCCGCTACTCTCCCACCTCCACCGACCTGCTCTACGGCACGCTGCCAAAAATCTTCGGCACCCCCAACTACTTCTCCCATAGCGCCATCTGCGCCGAGGCCGAGAAGATGGGTCCCGGCTACACGCAGGGGTTCTTCGGCTATCGGGACTACGACCTGGCCAGGACGAAGTGCCTGGTGGTCTGGGGGTGCGATCCGTTAAGTTCAAACCGTCAGGTACCAAACACCATTGCCAAGTTCGGCGACATCCTTGACCGTGGAACGGTCATCGCCGTCGATCCCCGTCTCTCCGCGTCGGCCGCCAAGGCGAACGAGTGGCTGCCCATCAAGCCGGGGGAGGACGGCGCCCTGGCGGCTGCCCTCGCCCACGTCATCATGACGGAAGGGATGTGGAGCAGGGAGTTCGTCGGCGACTTCAAGGACGGCAAGAACCTCTTCAAGGCCGGCGCGACGGTTGACGAAGCCGTCTTCGCGGAGAAGCAGACCCATGGCGTGGTGAAGTGGTGGAACCTGGAACTGAAGGACAAGACCCCGGCCTGGGCCGCGAAAAAGACCCTGCTCCCCGAGGATCAGATCCTCCGCGTGGCCCGGATCATGGGCAAGGGCGGCAGCGCCACCTCGGTCTGGATGGGCCCCGGCGTGGCGATGACCCCCCGCGGCACCTACGCCGCCATGGCGGTGTACGCCCTGAACGGGATCCTCGGTTCCATCGAGACCGAAGGGGGCGTCTTCCAGAGTTCCGGCGCCCCGGTGGAGAAATTCCCGTCGGCGGACAAGTTTATCGATGAACTGGCCAAGCATCACGGCCACGGCAAGAAGATCGACGGCCGCGGCGCCAAGGACATGCCTGCCATGATGAGCGGCAAGCCGGGCAGCGGCGTCGTCACCAACAACGTTGCCAACGCCTTGTTGAAGGATCCGGACGCCATCAAGGTCTTCCTCAGCACCTGGAGCAACTTCGTCTTCTCCGCAACCGGTGCCCAGCGTTGGGAAAAGGTGATGGCAAGGATCCCCTTCTTCGTCCACATGGTCACCAACGCCTCGGAGATGTCCCAATACGCGGACATCGTGCTCCCTGCCACCTTTGCTCCCACGGAGAAACTCTCCATCATCGGCAACATGGCCAACCTCCACGGCCATATCTCGATCCAGCAGCCGGTGGTCAAGCCGCTCTGGCAGGGGAAGGCCGAAGAGACCGAGGTGATGTGGCTTCTGGCGGAGAAGCTGAAGGCCAAAGGCTTCGCCAACCTGTACGACTACTACGCCTCCTTCGAGGATCCGGAAACGAAGAAAAAACCCGCCGACGCCGGGGAGTTCGCCGAGATCGCGGTCAAGATCACCTCGCAGAAGGTCTGGAACGGCAAGGAAAAGATGAAAGGCGACCAGATCGCGGGCTGGGCCGAGTTCCGCAAGCGGGGGATCTACAACTCCGAGACCTACGCCTACAAGAAGAACTGGGGCAAGGAGAACCCCGAAACGAAGAAGTTCGAGGGGAAGTTCAAGACCGAGACCAAGAAGTTCGAGTTCTACAGCGAGACGATGAAAAAGGCCCTCGACGAGCATGCCAAGAAGCACAACACGACCATGGACGATATCCTGCAGGTGAGCGGCTACGAGGCCCGGGGCGAACTGGCCTTCGTCCCCCACTACGAGTCGCCGAAGCGTCATGGCAGCGACAAGGAATACCCGTTCACCTTCATCGACTACAAGTCCCGCCTCAACCGGGAAGGGCGCAGCCAGAATACCGTCTGGTACCAGGAGTTCAAAAAGGTGGACGTGGGCGACGCGAGCTGGGACGACGTCGTCAAGATCAACCCGATCGACGGCAGCAAGCTCGGAATCAAGACCGGCGATGCCGTTCGCCTGACCTCGACCACAGGCTCCATTGTCACAAAGGCCAAGCTGTGGGAAGGTGTCCGCCCCGGCACGATCGCCAAGTGCTACGGCCAGGGCCACTGGGCGTACGGCCGCGTGGCCGCCGGGGACTACGCCAAGGCCCAGCCCCGCGGCGGTAACAACAACGAACTTCTGGTGGACGACTATGACCGTCTGAGCGGCGCGACCGCCCGCAACGGCGGCTTCACCGGCGTCAAGATCGAGAAGGCATAGGAAAGGGGGGAACGGATACATGCCCAAACAATACGGAATGGTCATCGATCTTCAGAAGTGCGTCGGCTGCGGCGCCTGCGCCCTGGCCTGCAAGACCGAGAACAATACCCAGGCCCGGGCCAACGGCCAGACCTACAACTGGGCCGACTTCATCTACCGCGAGGAGGGGAAATTTCCCAATGTTTCCTTCGCGGCCATCCCGGTGCTCTGCAACCATTGCGGCGACGCACCCTGCGTCAGGGCGTGCCCGGTGGAGCCCAAGGCGATGTTCAAGACCGCCGACGGCATCACCATGCACAACGACGCGCGCTGCATCGGCTGCCGCCGTTGCCAGAAGGCATGCCCCTACAGCGCTTCGGATGTCGTCAAGGAGAAGGCGGCCTATTCGGTGATCAGCGCCAACGATCCCAAGGAAGCGCCGCATGCCGCATACCGCGACGCCACGGAGATGATCAAGGGGTGCACCGCCTCCGGCGCCGAGGTCGCCAAGGTGGCGGGGGCGAGTCCGCCTTATGAGAACAAGTACAGCTACCCCGACTATATGGACATCCGCAAGAAGGGGATCGTGGAAAAGTGCATCTTCTGCGCGCACCGGGTCCAGCAGGGGGAACAACCCAACTGCGTGGTCGTCTGCCCGGCAAAGGCCCGCATCTTCGGCGACCTCAACGGTGCCGCCAGCGAACCGGCCGAACTGCTCAAGAAGTACAAGCCGATGCGCCTGCAGGAGGAGAAGAAGACCAGGCCGAACGTCGCGTACATCCGCTCCTTCCGCCCGGCAAGCGCGTCCTGAAGGTTTCCAACCGTTGCCGACCGCAGCGGGGGTGGGACGAACATCCCACCCCCGTTTCCCTGAACGATCTTCATGACACGGGATCCATCGTGCCTGGCCTTACGGGAAGACGCCTATCGCCTGCTGGCGGCCTGCTTCTACCCCCCCTCCCCGGAACTGTTCGAGGAGCGGTGTCTTCCCTCTCTCGCGGACCTGCTGGAGGATCTCGCGCCCGACGCGGCACGCCATGCTCGGGACGCGGCGCATGCATTCGAGCAGGCGTCGCCGGAATCCCTCGCCGTGGAGCACGCCCGCCTGTTCATCGGTCCGTTCCGGCTCGTGGCGCCACCCTACGGCTCCCTGTATCTTGACGACGCGAAAACCGTGATGGGCGAATCGACCGGGAAGGTGTCCGCGTTCTACGGATCGTGCGGCCTGCATCTCGCGGACGACTTCCACGAAATGCCCGACCATATCGCCGTCGAGCTGGAATTCCTCTCCTTTCTGGCGCACAAGGAACGGGAATCGGTTGCGGCCGGAGATCGCGGCGAGGCGAGCCGCTTCGCCGGGCTTCAAATAGCCTTTCTTGACCGGTTTCTGCTCCCCTGGCTTTCACCGTTCACGCGGTCCGTCATGGAGGGAACGGAAAGTCCCTTCTACCGGGCGATTGCGCGATGCACCTCGACCTATGTGACCGGCGACCGGGACTTCCTCGAACGCTCGTCCGCCGCCTCGCGGGATACGACGAACCCGCACACGTCGTGAGCGACCGGGAAGAGACGGGTTCTCCCCGCCTGACCGTCTCCCGCTGTCTCCGGGCCCGATTCCATGAAAGCCGCTGCGCTCGTTGTCTTGACGAATGCGTTCACGGCGCCATCCATTTGGACGGAGTCGTCCGGATCGACGGGGAGCGGTGCCGCGGCTGCATGGCGTGCACCGCCGCCTGCCCCTCGGGCGCGTTGGAAGTCGCTCACGACTTTCTAAATATTGTGGAGCGGCGCCCGCCGACCGACGCGCTGATCCTGGGATGCACGCGCCATCCCCTCGATCCCGGAATCCGCGTCCCCTGCCTGGGGATGCTCTCGGAAGAGCACCTCGTGTACCTCTTCGCCTCGTGCCCGGAACCGGTTTCCCTGGTCACCGCCTCGTGCGCCGAATGCGAAAACGCGTCCGCCGTCGAGCGGATGAAGGATCGCCTTTTGCATCTCGAGCGGGTCACCTTTCTGCCTTTTGTCGACCGCTTTCATTTCGTGACGGTGCGGCCGGAACCGGCGGAACGCCGTTACGATCGCCGTTCCTTCTTCATGGCAGTCAAGAAGAAGGTCGTGTCGCAGGTGGCCGGAAGGGGCGCATCGGGCCCCGATTCCGATCCGGACCGCGCGGGTACGGATGTCGACTACTCCTCCAAGAGGATTCCGCAGCGGTGCAGCCTGCTGGCGGCGGCACTCGCCCGGGTCATGCCCGACCAGGCCCGGACGTTCGGCGCCGTTCTCCGCTTCCGCATGGAGCTCTCGACGTCGTGTGAGGGATGTTTCAGCTGCGTGGCGGCCTGTCCGACCGGCGCGCTCGAGTCGTCGTCCCCGGGACCGCGGCTCAACGAAGCGGCGTGCATGGGCTGCGAACTCTGCCGCGAATTCTGCCTGAAGGGCGCGATACGGATCTACCCGAAAGGCATAGCTGCCGACGGGCGCGGGTAGACGGTCGCCGATTCCTCCTTCCGCTTTATATCATCACATCGTCATCCAATAAATTGACAGCAATGGATATATCGTGCAGGATGAAGGGACTGTTTCGTGGCCGTCCCGGTTCGTCGTACCGGGAGGAATCCCCCGCGGTACGCAATCAACTCTCCCGGATGGGAGTGGAGTGAGGAGCGAACGATGAAGACGCTGCAGATCCTCGGGACGGGGTGCCCGAAATGCAAGAAGCTGGCGGAGAACACGGAGGCGGCGGCGCAACGCCTCGGGATCCCGTACCGGATGGAGAAGGTCACCGAGATCACGAAGATCATGGCGTTCGGCGTTATGTCGACGCCGGCACTGGCCGTCGACGGCGCGGTAAAGTTCGCGGGGAAGATCCCGACGACGGAAGAGATCCAGCGGATCCTCGCCTCGGCGTGACCCGGGTCGAACTGTGGTTCCGCAGGATCACCGGAGCCATCTTTGTCGTCGCGGGACCCTACTACTCGGCCGTCTACATCTTCGAGGTAATATAGATATTGTGGGCTTACAGAGGAGGTGCCATGGGAGTTCGTCTCGTTTCGTTGTTCGTCTGCCTGGGTTTGCTGGCGTTTGGGGGAGCGGTGCGGGAGTCTCGCGCCGCTCCCATCGGCTGCATGAAGTGCCATGGGGACGAGGCGGCCATGAAGGCCCTGGTGAAGCCCGTGATCCCGGTCTCCGCCGAAGGGGAGGGGTGAGCGGGACCGCCTCCGCCAGTTCGGGCGGAAGATCTCTACAAGGGGTATCTGGTCGACGCGAAGCTCCTGGCAAGTGACCCTCATTTCGAACAGGGATGCGCTTTTTGTCATAAGGGCAACGAGTCGGCCGGGGACAAGGGGGCGGCTCACCAGGGGATGCAGAAGCGCCCCTCCGATGATCCGGCCCTCTGCGGGCAGTGCCACGAGGAGATCGCCGGGAACTTCCAAAAGTCGCTCCATTACACCACCGCGGGACTCAAACACGGGGTGTCGCCGAGATTCTCCAAGGAGGAAGCCGGAATCTTCGCCGGGAAGGTCTTTCCCACGGCCTGCAACAGCTGTCACGCTTCATGCGGGGACTGCCACCTGAAGAGCCCGGTCATCAGCGGCGTGAGCGCCGGGCTCCTCCAGCGCCACCGCTTCGTGAGGCGCGACGAGGGAAAGACCTGCGCCTTGTGCCACGGTGGGCGGGTCTACCCCGAGTTCACGGGAGAGTACGGGGGGACGCCGGACGTCCATTACCAGAAGGGGATGATCTGCCTCGATTGCCACAGCAAGTCCGAGTCCCACGGGGATGGGACGGCCCAGGCGTCGAGACAGGAGCGGAAGGAGCGCCCCTCCTGCGTCAAATGCCATCCGGAAGGGCAGGAGAAGTCCGAAAAGGCGAAGACCGCTCACGCCCAGCACGGGACGAAGTTGAGCTGCACTGCCTGCCACTCCGCCGGGCCTTACCGGAACTGCTACAACTGCCACCTCGGAAAGGGCGCGGAGGCCAGGCCGGGGTTCATCCTCGGGCGGAACCCCAGGGATCCGAAGACGGTGACCACGCTGCGGGTCATCCCGACGGTGAGGGACACCTTCGCTTCCGCAGGGATCCGCATGGAGAAGTACGACGCGCTCCCCAACTACTGGGGCACCGCCCCCCACAACATCAAGAAGCGCACCGACCGGACCCGGTCCTGCGACTCCTGCCACGAGGAGAAAGAGCTGTTCCTGAGAAAGGAGGTGCTGCTCCCCGGGGGATCCAAGGCGAACGAAGGACTCATCGTTGTTCCAAAATCACTCAAGTAGGAGGAATTTATGAAGCTCTGGAAACGGATTCTCCCCATTCTGGTCCTGGCATTGGCGCTGCCGGCCGTCACTTCGGCTCTGGATCTCCCCAGGATCGTCTCCGCCGACTGGCTGGAGAAGAACGGAAGCGACCCGGCGATCCGGATCGTCGATATCCGGAAGCCCGAGGAGTACAAGGCCGGCCACGTGCCGAACGCGATCAACCTCTTTTACGGTTCCTGGGCCGTGACCCGGGACAAGCTCGACAACCAGCTCCCCGAGGACGAGGACCTGGCCGACCTCGTGAAGAGCGCCGGGATCGACACGGCAACGGCGGTCGTGGTCGTGGGGAAGGTGGACACGACGACCGACCAGGTGAACTCGACGCGGGTCGCCTGGACCTTGCGGTACGCCGGAGTCGTACAGGTGGGCGTGCTCGACGGCGGCTTCAACAAGTGGTCGGCCGACAAGAAGCCCGTGAGCACCGACGCGGGAAAAGCGGAGGCGGCGAAAGGGAAGGTGAGCCCCAACCGGTTGTTCCCGGCCTCCAAGGCCGACGTGACGGCGAAGCTGGGCAAGGCAATACTCGTGGACACGCGCCTGCCGGAGTTCTTCTTCGGGATCGCGAAGATTCCCATCGTGGCGCGGGAGGGGCACATCCCCCAGTCCGTAAACCTTCCCTCTTCGTGGATCTTCACCAAGGAAGGGGCCTTCAAGACCAGGGAGGATCTGGAGGCCATGGCCGCCGGCGTGGTGGGGAAGGACAAGTCCGCCGAGATCATCACCTATTGCGACACGGGTCGGCTCGGCTCCGGCTGGTGGTTCGTCCTCTCCGAGGTCCTGGGGTACCGGAATGTGAAGATGTACGACGGGTCCACCCAGGAGTGGGCCGCCGACGCCAGCGCGCCGATGGTCAAATATTCCTGGAAGTAAAGGGCAGGGTGGGGAAGGGCGGGTTCCTCAAAGTAGGGCAGCCCGCCCTTGCTCCATACACCGGGGAGTTCGCCCGGGTCGTCGGGATCACCCCGGAAAGTTTCTCCCGTGCCGTCACGGACCTTGCGGGAGCGGGCGTGGTCCGCCGCCTGGGGCGGGGTCGTTTCCAGGTCCTCGACCCGCAAGCCCTCCGCGCGGCAGCCTTCCCCGCCGATCTGTAAACCTTCCGCGGAAATACGACCGGTTCTTGCGTCCGATCAATGTGCCCCCGGGCCAAGAAGTATATACTGATATCAGAATAAACGAATAAGGAGGATGTCATGCTTGACGCGGAACTGTTGACGTTGGGACTCAAGTTTCACGGACACAAATGCCCGGCCATGCCGATGGGATTGCGGGCGGGGGTGGCCGCAATGCGGGCCCTGGGGGTCGAGCGGTCCCGGGACAAGGAACTATATGCAATCAGCGAAACCGGGGAAGGGCATGCGGCGGGCTGCTTCCTGGATGGGGTCATGACGGCAACGGGATGCACATTCGGGAAGGGCAACATCGAGAAACTGCGTTACCACAAGATGGCCTTCACCTTGATCGATGCAAGGAAGCAGAAGTCCGTGCGCGTGTCGCTGAAGCCGGCGTTTTTCGCGGCCGCCCTCGAAGGTCCGTTCGTCCGCCAGCGCAAGGCGGGAGTCCTTCCCCAGGACATCGACCCGCAGATCACGGATCCCCTTGTGGAAAAGATCGCCGGGCTTCCGGAGGAACAGTTTCTTGCGATCGGCCCGGTCGTGGAGTATCCGTTCCCGGCGAGGAAGGGGATCTTCGAAGCGAAGCCGTGCGCCAAATGCGGGGAAATCGTGTTCTCGGACAAGCTCCGGGTCCAGGGCGACGCGTTGGTATGCATCCCTTGCTCGGGGTATGAGCGGTAGCGATTGCCATGGATGCGGGAACGGCGTACCTGATCGCCGGGGCGGTCACGTTCGCATTCACGACGGTCCTGACGGTCGCGGGGGTCGGGGCGGCGTTCATATTGATCCCGGTCTTCCTCTCCTTGGGGATCGGTTTGCACACTGCCATGGCCACCGCCCTGCTCCTGAACGCCCTGGCCATGTTCTTCGCCTGCCTGCGGTTCGTTCCGGCGGGGATGGTCGACTTCCGTGCGGCGCTGCCCATACTGATCGTCGCCACAATCCTGTCCCCATTGGGGGCCTGGTCCAGCGCCTACCTGCCGGTGCCTCTGCTCAAGGGGCTCTTCGTGGGGTTCCTGCTGTTCGCGGCCACCATGATGTTGTTTTATCGGGCGAAACCCCATGAGGCCCGGATTGCCGCCGGGAAGGCCGCGGGGTACGGCGCGGCCGTCGGTGGCGCCGCGGGCTATGTCGGCGGCCTCCTCGGGGTCGGAGGCGGCAATATCATCGTTCCTGCGCTGGTAGGACTCGGGTTCGATCCCAAGAAAGCGTCCGCCACTACCGCATTCATCGTGATCTTCTCGTCGCTGACCGGGTTTCTGGGGAAGGCATCCATCGGGGGCATGGATGGTCACCTGCTGGCCTGGACGGCCGCCGGATCCATCGCTGGATCTCTCCTCGGGGCCTGGCTGATGCAGAAGAAACTTGCCGCCGGCCAGGTGAAGAAGACGATCGGCATCATCCTGTATGTCATCGCCGCGCATATGGCCTGGAAACTGGCTGCCGGCTGAAAGAGGAACGGAGAACGATCATGGACCCGCATCAACCGACACCCGGGAACGCTACGGTCGACCGGAAATTGTGGGCCAGCGCGGCGCTGAATTCCGCGATCACTCTTGCGGAGTTTATCGGGGGATTGCTGTCGGGCAGCCTCGCGCTGCTCTCCGACGCCGTTCACAATGCCAGCGACGTGCTCTCCCTCGGCCTGGCCATCTGGGCGCGGAGAGTGGGGCGTAAACCCGCGACCTACCGCCACACCTACGGTTTCCGGAGGGCGGAGGTCATCGCCGCCCTCGTCAACGCCGTGGTGCTTCTCGGCGTGACCGTCCTGATCGCCCGGGAGGCGATCGTTCGTTTCCTGCACCCGGAGCCCGTGGCGCAGGGGATCATGCTGGGGGTGGGGATCGTGGCGCTGTCGGCCAACGCGGGTTCGGTGCTGCTCCTTCATCGCCATGAAAAGGACGACGTGAATATTCGCAGCGCCGTCCTCCATTTGGCGCAGGACGCGCTGGCGTCCGTCGCCGTGGTGATCGCGGCGCTTTTTGCAAGTACCCGGAGCGGTCCGTATGTGGATCCCGCGGCGGCTCTGCTGGTGGGCGTCTTGGTGATGCGGAGCGCGTATTCCCTTGTGCGGGAGACGGTGTCGACTCTCCTCCAAGGCACCCCGCGGGACGTAAACCTTGGAGAACTTGTGGAGCGCGTGGGCGAACGGTTCTCCCCCGTCACCCTCCACCATGTGCACCTGTGGGAGGCCGGGCCGAGCCAGCGGGTCTTCACCGCGCACGTGGCGCTGAGCCGGGAGATGGACGGAAGTTCCATCGTACTTCTGTTCGGCCGCATGAGGTCCTATCTCCAGGAAGAGTGGGGGGTGAACCACATCACCCTGGAGCCGGAGGTGTCCGGATGCGGGGAGACGGAAGTGCTCGGCCAGTGGCCTTGAAAAACCGGCCGGGGGGACGGTTTTCCAGCCTGGTCTTTTGACACCAGCGAGAAGGCGATTCCCCGTTCCCGGGGGAAAAATGCCTGGAAGCAGCTGGAGCGCAAGGAGCGGGAGGAGTAGGTTTCGTCGACGAGTTGACAGGCCGGTCGGCCATGGAAGAGGAGGTGCCGAATTCGCACGTCGACTGCCGAACCTGCACTGTCCTTGGAGAGTCCCGCCGCCCGACCGCGCCTCCGCCGCCAACAGGTGATTTCTTATGTCGTTGAACGGAATGGCCTATCCGTTCATCGCTGGGTTGGCCCCGCCGATGGCGCCGCATGGCACGCATACTGCTTTTTATCCGGTCAGGAAACGACAACACGCGCCGTAGAGGCGACGGGACGGGCGAAAAAAACTACGATCTGTTGCGGCTGGCACGAAGACTCTTCGCAAACCACATGACAAGCAGGCAGGTCGGCCCTGCGGGAAATGAAATTTATCCGCCGGGCGCAGGAGACAAGCATGACCGTATACCGCTTAAATGCCTCCCCAAAGGGACGTGAATGTGCCCGTCGCACGGCGGCGGTACTTTCGCTCCTCGTCATGGTAGCGTTGTCACCCTCGTGGGCACAGGCCGCAGGTACCCTCGCCGCCGTTCCGCGGCTTGAGGCAAATCCGGCCGATGCCGAATGCCCTGTGGTGGACGGCCGACAATCCCTGCAGCAATTGATCGCCTTCGCCCTGGCCCACAATCCGGAAGTCTCGGCGACCGCATTCGACGGCCAGGCCGCGGAGGCCCGCACCCGGGCGGCGAAGAGTGTCCGCCTGCCGCGGTTTTCCGTCGAAGGGGGCTACACCGTTTACGGGGACGACCTGCGACTGATCGCCGCGCGCTACAATGGGGAACTCGGCGTATTCGGCAACAACATCCTGTCCGCTGACCTGGTGCTCCGGCTGCCGCTTTTCACGGGCGGACGGCTGAGCGCCGAGATTCGGGCGGCGGATCTTCTTGAAGCTTCGGCCGGACAACTGCTGGTGCGCTCCAAGGCCGACCTGGCTTTCAACATCTCCAGTCTCTATTACAGTTTGCTGGCCCAAATGCGATTGATTGATTCGCTCACGTTTACGGCCGGAACGCTCGATTTCCAGCTGAAGCGCGTGAACGCTCTGATCGACGCCCGGAAGGCGGCCAAAGTCGATGCCTTGCGCACCGAGGTCAAGCTGGCCGATATCCGCCAGCGCCTTCTTCGGGAGCAGAACGGCTTCGCCGTGCAACGACAGGCGCTTCTTAACCTGATGGGGGCCGCGGGCTGCGGCGCCGATTTCCGCCTGGAGGGGGAATTGGTCACGCCACCGGCAGAGAGCAAGTCCCTGGCGGAGGCGATCGAGACCGCGTTGTCCCGCCGGCCGGACGCCATCGCGGCCCGCACCGAGGTCGAAGCCCAGGCGGCCCGCGTCGCAGCGGCATCCGCCGGCCATTGGCCCACGGTCAACCTGGTGGGCGCCGTGGGCCGGCGGGTGATGTACGATCCGACGCAAGAACCGAGGGGGCAGAATTCCAACGAAGACGCTTCCCGGATCGGCATCACATTCGAGATCCCCGTTTTCGAGGGCGGACGCATCAGCGCACGAATCGACGAGGAAAACGCCAAGCTTTTCGCACAGCGCCGGCGTCTCAACAAACTCGGGCTGCAGATCCGCCTGGAGGTCGAAATCGCACATGCCAACCTGGTTTCCGGCCTTGAGCGGTTGCTCGCCACCGAAACGACGGTCGCCCTGGCCGACGAGAGCCAGCGCATCGAGGGTGAAAAATACGCCCTTGGCCGTGGCACGCTGCTGGATGTGCTGGATGCCCAGTCGTCGCTGCTGGACGCGCAAGCAACCCGGATCAGGGCATTGGCCGATTCCAATACCGCAGCAGCTCAATTGGCATGGGCCACAGGAGAAAATCTGCCATGAAGGTGATCCGATCTGTTTTCAATCCCTCGCTCCGACTGAAAAGAATGCTCCTGACGACCGGCCTTGCGCTTCTTTTCGCCCTGGCCGGCTGCGGAAGGGACATTCCGCAGCCGGCATCGGGGGAGGAGAATCGCGGCGAAAAGGCCGTATTGGTCGATACGGAAACCGTCAGGAAAGCCCCCTTGGTGCTGACCTTCGCACTTACCGGGCAAGTGGAAGCGGGTCGCATCGCGCAACTGGCCTCACTCGCCGAGGGGCCGGTCGTTCATGTGCGGGTTCGTGAAGGAGATCGGGTGACGAAAGGGCAGATGCTGCTCTCCCTCGGACGCACGGATGGCGCCGACGCCCTCGCCGGGTCGCTGCGCGAGGACCTGAAGAAGGAAGAGGACAATCTATCCCGCACCCGCCACCTGGTGGAGACAGGGGCGTTGCCCGCCGAACAACTGGATACCGCCTGGGCCGCCACCGAGCGGGCACGCGCGCAGCTCGTGAAGGCGCAGGAAGTTGCGCGCGACTATGCAGTTGTCTCTCCTTGGGCGGGCGTAGTATCGAAAATGAAGGTGCGCGATGGCGATGTCGTCGCACCGCGCGCGCCACTGGTTGAAATCTACGATCCGAAGAGTTTGATCGTGCGGATCGAGGTGCCGGAACAGGAAGCCGCCGGCGTTGCGCAAGGCATGAAAGCCAAGATCGATCTCGACGCCTACCCGGGCAGGCGGTTTTCCGGCGTGGTGGTGCGTGTGTACCCAACCATCGACACCCGCACCCGCACCCGCACCGCGGAAATCGCCGTCAAAGACCCCCCCGAGCTGTTGCCCGGCATGTTCGCCCGGGTGTCCCTGGTGCGTTCGACCGTCGCCGACGCCATTACCGTGCCCGCGCACAGCCTGTTGGTCCTCCCCGGCGGGGAGACGGCGGTTTTTGTCCTGCGGGACGGCAAGGCAGTGCGTCGAAAGGTGGAAACGGGCACCGAAGTGGACGGTCGCGTCCGTATCGTCAAGGGACTTGCAACAGGCGAACAGATCGTCGTGGCCGGACAGGAGAAGCTCAAGGACGGCATGGCGGTGAAGAAACCCGAATCCGCCGCAAGGAAGCCGGGTGAGCCGAACACGCCAGGCATCCCTCCGGGGGTCGTTAAGGGAAACAACTAGACATGAGGATCACCTCCTATTCGGTAGAGCGACGGTTGGCCACCACCGCCATTCTCGTCTCCCTCACGGTACTGGGTCTATACGGCCTGTGGCGTTTGCCGGTGAATTTTCTGCCGGACATAACCTACCCGATGATCAAGGTCAACATCTTCTGGAGCGGCGCCACCCCCGAGGAGATCGAGCAGAGCCTCGCCGACCCGATCGAGCGTCAGATGATGACGGTGGATGGATTGGATTACCTGGAATCGTCCTCCATCGAGGGCATGTACAGCTTGGTGGCGAATTTTGGATACGGTGTGAATATCGACACCGCCTACCAGGATGCGATGGCGGCCATGGCGCGGGTGGCCCGAAAACTGCCCCGCGACATCGACCCCCCGGTGATCTTCAAGGCCGACCCGTCGCAAATCCCCATCCTGCAAATGACGGTGCGCTCCGACCGATGGGATCTGGTGCGGCTGCGTACCTGGACGGACGAGTGGCTGCAGGACCAGTTGCTGGCGGTGCCTGGCGTGGCCGGGACCGAAATCGTCGGTGGCCTGGTGCGCGAGATCCGCATCCATCTCAAGCCCGACGCGCTGGAGAAATACGGCCTCAACGTGACCGCTGTGAACAGACGTCTGCGCGAGGAGAACGTGGAACAGTTCGGCGGTCGGGTGACGGTGGGGCCACGCGAGATCATTGCCCGGACAATGGGTGAATACACCTCCCTGGACGATATCCGCAATGTCGTGCTGCTGAAGACCGGCGCGGCTACGGTCCGCCTGCGTGACGTGGCCGAGGTCGCGGATTCCCACAAGGAAGCGCGCACGATCACCCGTCTGAACCGCCAACCGGCCGTCAAGTTGAGCGTGCTCAAACAGGCGGGCGCCAACACCGTAGAGGTGGCGCGGGCGTCGATGCGCCGCATCGCGCAGCTGAGACCGGGTCTGCCGGAAGGCCTCGAGCTGGGCATAGTGGATAACCAGGGCACCTATGTCGAAGACGCCCTTCGAGGGGTGCGGAGCACGGCCGTCGAGGCGGCGATCCTTGTGGTTCTCATTGTCTGGCTGTTTCTTGGCTCCTGGCGGCAGGTCGTGGTCATCGCCGTGGCCCTGCCGCTCATCCTGATCGCCAACTTCGGTCTCATGCGGATGGCCGGCTTCTCCCTCAACATCTTTTCCCTGGGCGGACTGGTCATCGCCATCGGCGTGCTGGTGGACAACTCGATCCTGGTGGTCGAAGCCATATCTCGACAGCGGGAAGAGACCCCCGATCAGCCGATCAATCAACTGGTCGTGGCGGCCACCGCCGACATCGGCCCGGCGGTCGTTGCATCGACGCTTGCCTTTCTCGCCCTGTTCCTTCCCTTCCTCCTGGTACCAGGGCTCGTCAGCCTGCTGTTCCGGGAACTCATTCTCGTCATCGCCGGCATCGTTCTCATCAGCCTGCTCACGGCCCTTACCGTCACACCGATGCTGACCGCCGCGCTGCTGGGCGGGTCGCAGGCCGGTCACGGCGCCACACGCTTCGAGAGACTGTTCGAGCATGTCACCCAGGCATACGGATGGCTGCTCGAGCGCGTTCTCGACCAACGGCGCCTGGTGCTCGCGGGCTTTCTCGTCGTCGCGATCGCCGGCGCCTTCGCCATCACTCGACTGGGCAGCGTATTCCTGCCGCAGATGGATGACGGGCGCGTTCTCGTCAAGGTAAAAATGCCGACCGGCGGATCGCTGGCCGAAACCGACCGGGTGCTCGCCGCGATCGAACAGCAGGTCGGAGGCGACAAGCGGATCAAGAGCCTGTTCACTCTTGCAGGCGGCAAGGCAGTGGGGACCGTCACCTATGAGATCGCCAACGAGGGCGAACTCAACATCCAGCTGGTGCCCCGGGACGCGCGCACCATCAGCACCTGGGGATACCTGGCCGAACTGCGGCGGATCGTCGCCAAGGTGCCGGCGACCGGCGGCAAGATCACCGCCTCCCAGGACAAGGTCAAAGGCATGCGCAAGATGGGCGAGGCGGACATCGAGGTGAAGATCAAGGGACCGGAACTGGAACGACTGTTCGACATGGCGGCCCGGGCCGCTCAAACCATGAACGGCCTCAAGCATTTCACCAACGTCCAGGTGGCCATGGACCTCTCCAAGCCCGAATACCAGGTGAAGGTGGATCGCGCCCGGGCGGCGGAAATGGGGGTCTCGGTCGGTGAAATCGCCGACACCCTGCGCACCATGGTCTCCGGCGCGGTGGCCACCCGTTTGCGCGAGGGGAACCGGGAGTACGACATCCGGGTGATGATCCCTGAATCCCGCATCGAAAACATGGGCGATGTGGAAAACCTGCGAATCACCTCGGCCCGTGGGGACTCTGTTCGTCTGGCCGGCCTGGCGCAGGTGCGGCCGGCTACCGGGCCGGTGGAGATCGTGCGGGAAGACCAGGTCAAAATGGTGATCGTGCGCGGCGATGCCACCGGCGTGAGCGTCGGCGAAGCGCTTGCCGAACTTCAGGCGGCCATGACCGGGGAGAGCGTGCCGTCGGGGTACGAATTGTCCTACGGCGGCCAGGCGCAGATGATGAATGAAATGGCGAAGGACGTTCTGATGATCTTCGGCTTTGCCGTGTTCTTCTCCTTCATCGTGCTTGCCGTGCAGTTCAACAGCGTCAAGCTGCCGCTCCTCATCCTGGCCAGCGTCCCCTTCTGCCTGGCGGGCACGGCGGGCCTGTTATTGGCCACAGGCAAGCCGCTGGGCGCCACCGTCATCATCGGTGTGCTGCTGGTCCTTGCCGCGGTGGTCAACGCCGGGGTGTTGTTGTTCACCTATGCCAGAGCGTTGCAGAACGAGGAACGCATGCCGGTGCGCCAGGCCATCCTCAAGGCGGCGAAACTCCGCCTGCGGCCCAGAGTCATGGTCACCACCGCCATCCTGTTCGGCCTTGTCCCCTTGGCGCTGGCGCTGGAAGCCGGCGGCGACATGTTGCAACCGATGGCGATCGCCGCCATCGGCGGACTGCTGATGGAAAACTTCGTTTCGCTTTTTCTGATGCCGTGCATGTACCTGATGGCAAGCCGGGAAAGGTGACATCCTGACCGGCTCGGCATTCCGCATGCGCGGTATCCCCGCGTGGGCCGAGTGGCGAAGGTAGACACGTCACCCCGCAGCCGGAGTGCGGGCCCGAACCAGGGAAACATTCTCCTCTCAAGTGTGTTATATAAGGATATATCGATATGTCCTACGGCCTCCGGGGGCGGTGGAAGGAGCAAAGATGAAGAAGACTGCGATGTTTTTTCCGGTGGCGGTGCTGGTTCTGACGATGTCCCTGGCGACGGCCGGCCCGGCGCAGTCCGAAGGGCTTTCCCTGCGCGAGTGCGTGAACCGGGCACTGACGCAAAATCCTCTGGTCGCGGAAGGACGCCTCGGCGTGGAAGCCGGAAGCCAGGGGCTTCTGAGCGCCCGGGGGAAGCACCTTCCGCGGCTATCCCTCGACATGAACTATGCGCTCCGCCAGGACCCGGTGCCGTATATCCCGGCCCAGGCGATTTTGATCCCCGCCCACTTCAGCGACGAGTACGCCGCTTGGGGGGTAATCTTGACTCTCCCCGTCTATCAGGGAGGGCAGATCTCGAACAATGTGGATCTGGCGACGGTCCGCAGGGATCTTCAGGAATATTCCCTGGCCCGGACCCGCAACGATCTCATCGCCAACACGGTAAACACCTACAACAAGATTCTGCAACTGCTGGCGTTGCGGGAGGCGTCCTCCGCTTCGGTGACGGCCCTGGAGGAACAGATCAAGAGCACGCGGCTTCTCTTCGACGTGGGGCGGATCGCACGGGTCGATCTTTTGAAGGTCGAGGTGCAGCTGGCCAACGAGCGGCAGCGGCTCCTTATCTTCAGGGAGGGGATCGCCACGGCCGGCGCCACACTGCGCTTCCTGATGGGAGAGGACCCCGGGAACGAAGCGGGACCGCCCCTCCTGTCCGACAATCTCGTCGTGCAGGCAGCGCCTTCCGATCCCGCGTCGAGCCCGCCCGATGCCGCGAGGAAGCGGCCTGAATATCTCGCGGCCGTGAAGGGAGTGGAAGAGGCGGAACTCTCCCGGAAGATCGCCCTCGGCAAGCTGCTGCCGGCCGTGAACGCCATGGGAGGGTACACCGACCAGTTCGGATTCCGGCCCTCGTACGACGAGGCCAACTGGTTCGTCGGCCTTCAGGCGAGCGTCCCCCTCTTCGATCGATCCCTTTCTGCGGACCTGGCGCGGGAAAAGACCTTGCGGGACAAGGCCACGGAGCGGCTCCGGGCCGTCGACAACCAGCTTCGGCTCGAGGTCAATACCTCCGTCGCCTCTCTCCGGGAGAGCGCGCACCGCGTGGAGACCGCCCGGCAGGTGATCGAACAGGCCCGGGAATCATTCCGCATCGAGCGGGAAAAGTTCGGCAGCGGAGCCGGCACGATGACCGATCTGCTCCTGGCCCAGGCGGCCGATATCACGGCCGAGGCCAACCTTGCCCAGGCGCTGTTCGATTACAACGCGGCGCTGGTCGCCTATCGAACGGCGACCGGCACTCTGGAGGAGTATATACGATGAAACGGAAATGGATGTATCTCCTGATCGCGGTGGTGCTCGCCGCCGGGGCGCTCATCCTCGTGAAAAGCAAACGGGCGGGAATCGCGGCGCTGCCGAAGCCTGAAGCATCCCTCCCCGCCGTCCGTACCGCCGCCGCCGCCCCCGGAACCCTTGAGGTTTTCACCCACTACCAGGGGAGCGTCGAGCCGCTGACGAAAAGCGACGTCTCGGCCCGCATCTCCGGGAATCTTCTCTCGGTCGCAAAGCGCGAGGGAGACCCGGTCCGCGAGGGGGAGATCGTCGCGATCATCGACGACCGGGAGCTGGTCGAGCGGTCGGCGGCGGTCGAGGCCGAGGTGCTCGCCACCCGGCAGAGGCTCGCGGGAGGGCGCAGCGCCTACGAGACCCAGAAATCGATTTATGAGCGGGACGAGAAGCTGTTCGCCGCCGGCGCCATTTCCCGGGAGGCGCTGGAGCGGTCCCGGGCCGCCATCGATGGGGCGAAGGCCACGGTGGACGCCTACGAGGAGAGCATCAAGGGGCTCTCCATGAACAGCGCGGCGGCCGCCACCCAGACCGGCTACGCCCGCATCCGGGCGCCTTTCCACGGCGTCGTCACCAGGCGGTGGATGGAACCGGGCGATCTCGCGGTCCCCGGCAAGCCGATCCTGACGGTGGAAAAGATCTCCCCCTACAAGGTGACGGTCCAGGTTCCCCAGGAAGAGATGGAGGGATTGAAGCCCGGCGGGAAGGCCCAACTCGGGTACGGCGGTCGGGTCACGACGGCGGCGATCTCCCGCGTCTATCCGGCCCTTGGGAAAAACATCCTCGGCTCGGTGGAGATGGTCCTGCCCGCGTTACCGTTCGGCCTGCCCTCCGGAAGCACGGTGGGGGTCGATCTTGTGAGGAAGGCGGTGACCGGTGTCATCGTTCCGGAGAACGCCCTGGTGCGCAGCGGCGCCGGGACCTTCGTCTGCGTGGTCAAGGACGGGGTCGTGCGGATCCGCAAGGTGACCCTCCTCGGTGCGGATGGAGGGAAAGCGGCGCTGGCGGGTGAACTGGCGCCAGGTGAACAGGTCGCCGTGGGCCAGGAGAACCGTCTCCTCACCCTGGTCGAGGGAAGCCGGGTCACCGTTGCGGGAGAAACGAAATGAAGGTCGTCGAACGCTACATACGGAAGCCGCACCTGGTCCTCTCGTTCGTGATCCTGTTGTCGGTGGTGGGGTTGATCGGCTACAAAAAGATGCCGTTCAACCTTTTCCCCGACACCGATCGCCCCCAGATCAGCGTGGTGACGGTCATGCCCGGGGCCGCGGCCGCCGACGTGGAGACCGACATCACCCGGATCATCGAGAAGGAGGTCTCCACCATCGACCTGGTGCGGAAGGTGACCTCCACATCGAAGGACGAGGTCTCGGTGGTGTCTGCGGAGTTCGAGTACGACAAGGGGCTGGACGCCGCCGCCACCGACGTGGCCAACGCCCTGAGCAAGGTCGGCGCACGCCTTCCCCCTGCGATCCGTCCCCCCCAGATCTTCAAGATCAGCCAGGCGACCCAGCCGACCATGACGTTGGCTCTTTCCCCTGCGCCCGGCTCTCCCGCCGACCTTCGGAAGATCCGGGAACTGGCGGACAATCCGATCAAGGAAGCGCTTCTGCGCGTCCCGGACATCGCCAACGTCGAGGTCTTCGGGGCGCACCAGCCGGAGGTGCAGGTGACCGTGGACCCGGACCGGCTGAACCGCTTCGCCGTCAGCCTGCCGGACGTGATGGGCGCCCTGTCCGCCCAGAACCAGAACATCCCCCAAGGGCTCGTTATCCGCCGAGACGGGCAGTACCTCTTCAAGACGGAAGGGGCGGTGAAAAACCCCGACGAGCTGAAGGGGCTGGTGGTGGCCCGCAGGGACACCGGCACGGTCCATCTGCGGGACGTGGCGGACGTCGAGGCGGGGGTGCAGGAACCCCAGTCGGCTTACCACGGCAACGGCCTGGAGGCGATCGGCATCAACATCCTTCGGGGCCAGAACGGCCACACGCTCGACGCCATCCATGGGGCTGAACAACTTTTGCCGAAGCTCAGGGCCCTCTACCCGTTCATCCGGTTCGACGTCAGCTACACCCAGAAGGAACTGATCGACCTGAGCGTGACGAACATGCTGGAGGCGCTCCGGGACGCCATCATCATCACCGTCATCGTCATTTTCCTGTTCCTCGGCAACATTCGCACCATGATGCTGTGCGCCGTCTCCATCCCCTTTACCTATCTCATCACCTTCGCGGTCATGTGGCTCTTCGGCTTCGAGTTCCACATGGTGACCCTGACCGGCGTGATCCTGGCGGTGGGGATGCTTCTGGACGACGCCATCGTGGTGATCGAGAACATCGAGCGGCACTACCGGGAGGGGAAGAAGGACCTGGTCGAGATGGTGGCCGGCGGGACCGAGGAGGTGATGCTGGCCATTTTCTCCGGAACCTACGCGACGGTGGTCGTGCTGGTGCCGATCATCTTCATCGGCGGCTACGTCCAGACCGTCCTGCGCCCCCTGTCGCTTTCCCTCTGCATCGCCCTGATCGCCTCCTACGTCGTCTCGGTGACCATCATCCCGATCCTCGCGCCGTTCCTCCTCAAGAGAGGCCACCAGCCGAACCGCCTGGAGGTCCTCGTCTCGAAGGGGAGCGACCGCTTCGTCCATGGCATCCGCGACTTTTTCCTCGGAAGCCTCGACACGGCGCTCCGGCACCGGTTCCTCTTCATCGCCGGCGCCTTCCTCCTTCTGGTGGCGACCAACACGTTCGTGAAACCGCTGGTGGGGCAGGACGTGCAGCCCCCCATGGACACCGGCATCATCAAGATCAACTTCGAGGCCGACGCCAATTCATCGCTCGGCCAGTCGGACCGGATTCTTACCCGTATGGAGGACGTGATCCGGAAACAGGAGGGGGTGGTGTACACCAGCTCCACCCTCGGATCGGAGCCGTCGGTCGTCTCCTTCGGCAGCGGGAAAAATCCGCAACAGGGGACCATGACCGTCAATCTGGTGGATCGCTATCACCGCAAGGCGACCATCTGGCAGGTGGAGGAGCGGCTTCGGGAGGGGTTCCGGGTGATCCCGGGGCTGAAGTTCGCCGATGTCTTCGATTACGGCGCTACCGCCATGTCCAGCATCCGCGCCGCCGTGGACGTGATGGTGACCGGTCCCGATCCGCAAGTTCTCTACGGGATCGGGCAGGAGGTGAAGCGGCGCATGGAGCGGGCCGGCGGGCTCTCCTCCGTATCTCTCACCTGGGGGAACGACAAGAAGGAGATGATCTTCGTCGCCGACCGGGAGCGGTGCGCCTACTACGGCGTTTCTCCCAGGGAGATCGCCTCGCAGGTCCAGGCGGCGCTGCAGGGCGGGGTATCCTCCACCTTCCGGGTGGCGAACGAGGACGGCTTCCCGGTCCGGACCCGGTACGCCGCGCCGTTTCGCGACAGCGCGGCCCAACTGGCGACGCTCAAGGTCCACACGCCGGCGGGGGAGATTCCGCTTGCCTCTCTGGGCGCCATGCAAACGTCCTACGTGCCGACGTTGCTTACCCGACAGGGCCTCATGAACAGCATCGACGTCTACGGCTACCGGGAAAAGGCCGCCCTCTCCCACATCATGGAAAACGTGCAACGGGAGTTGAAGGGGCTCAAGCTTCCTCCGGGATACGCGATTTCCCAGGAGGGGGACTCGAAGCAGGGGGGGGAAAATTTCGCGGCGCTCATGTCGGCCCTGATGGTCGGCATGGTGCTGCTCTACTTCTCCCTGGTCCCGGCCTTCAAATCGTTCGTCCACCCCCTGACCATCATGAGCGCGATCCCGTTGGCCCTCATCGGCGCCATCTGGTCGTTGCTGATCACCGGGAAACATCAGTCCACCGCATCGTTCATGGGGGTGATCCTCCTGGCTGGGATCGTGGTGAAGAACTCCATCCTCCTCATCGACTTCATCGAAATGGCGAAGGAGAAGGGGGCGACCACCCTCGAGGCGCTTCATGAGAGCGTGCGGGTCCGCACCCGGCCGATCCTCATGACCGCGTTCGGCACCGCCGTCGGCATGCTCCCGATTGCCCTCGAGTGGGCCATCGGCCTGGAGCGCCTCTCCCCCCTGGCGATGGTGGCCATCGGGGGGCTCCTGGTTTCCACCTTCCTGACGCTCCTTTACGTGCCGATCTTCTACACCCTGTTCGAAGATGCGACCCTGTTCGCGAAGGGGTTTGTCAGTAAGCGGCGCCCCGCTGAAGCGTCCTCCCCCTGAAACATCCGTCGCCGTTCCGGGTTTACATAAACATACATCAATACAAAAGCCCGGGGCTTCCGAAGGCCCGGGGAAGGAGGAACGATGAAAAGGAACGGGATGATCGGCATGGCGGTCCTGGCGGTGTTGGCGGTGACGGTGTCTCTTGCGGCGGCCGGCCCGGGAAGAGGAAGCAGAGGCAGCGGGGGCTAGGGGATGGGCGGCGGCTACCAGAAGGTTGACGTTGGGTGACAGTTGTGCACATAATTGACACGCGATGGAGGACACAATATGAAATTCCTTAGCGTGCGCGATTTGCGGGGGAAGTCCGCGAAAGTGTGGAAAGACCTTCCGGAAGAGAAGGAGATGATCGTCACCAGCAACGGTCGACCCATCGCCATTCTGGCCTCGATCGGCGAGTCGAACGTGGAGGAATCGCTGGCGGCGTTTCGACAGGCACGCGCGATCGGGGCGGTTGCGGCTCTTCAGCGCCGGTCGGTGGAACAGGGGACCGACACGATCTCCCCCGGTGAAATCGATGCGGAGATCAGGGCGGTCCGCGAAAAACGCCGCCGTTGAGGATCGTCCTCGACACGAACGTCCTGGTGGCGGGCCTGCTGTCCCCGTTCGGGCCGTGCGGCGAGATCGTCCGCATGGTTTCCTCCGGCGAACCGGCGCTCTGTTTCGACGCCCGGATCCTTTCCGAATACAACGACGTCCTGAAACGGCCGAAGTTTCGTTTCGAGCCGGACAAGGTCGATGCCTTGCTTGACTTTATCGTCAACAGGGGGAAGGCGGTGGCAACCTCCCCCCTGCCTGATCCTCTTCCCGATCCCGACGATGAACCGTTTCTTGCGGTCGCCATCGCGGGACGGGTCGCCCCTCTCGTCATGGGGAACCGGGCACATTTTCCCGCCAGCCTGCGGCAAGGGGTCACGCTTTTCTCTCCCCGGGAATTTCTGGACCATTACCGGAGACGGCCGAAGGGGGCGCGACCGAGCAAGGACGAAACATGAGGTTGGAACAGGATATCGGGCAAGCCACAAAGAGCCATTTGACATCCTCTATTTCACCCCGTCCATCACAGGGATTTTCAATGGGAACGATAAAAGTTTCTCCTTGTCCCCCGAGTTCCTGTATACCGGCATAAAGAATCGTCAGCACGAACTCTTGGCCCAGTGCAGTCGTCCAGGACTGCCGGGGGCGGCTGGTGGGGCGATGCATGGTTGGACGATCCGGGCGGCGGGCCTTGGCGGGGGATGAACGATCCATGCGGGGTGCGAGGATCGGCGCCGCCCCGTATCGCTGGCCAATCCGGATTCTCCTTGGTACTCTCGCGGTGATTTCGGCCGGCCTGATCGCGGTCACTCTTTTGAACTATGATACGACATCGCAACTGGCGGAGCAGGCGTTGCAGAACACCGGGCTGGGCATGGCCCTTGAAGTGGCCGCCGAGTCCCGCGCCCAAGGTGCTCGGGACGCCGCCGCGCTCCAGGCGTTGGTGGCCGGACAGCACCGGCGGGAGATCGCGTATCTCGCGATCGGAGAGCGCGACGGGACGATCATCGCGCACACCAACCCCCGGCTCGTGGGAAATCGCCTGGACGATGCGGCATTTTCCCATGCGCGGGACACCGGACGTTTGGTCGGGGAATTCGTTGTGCTCGGCACCGGGGAGGAAGTCTATGAACTGACGGCCCCCTTCCACATTCCACCGGTCGGGCCGGGAGGACTGGTGGATGTAAGCCAACCCCGTTTCCGCATCCTCCGCATCGCCCTCCACACGGCCCCCGCCAGGCAAATCGTCTATCAGGCTCAGGCCCAGCTTCTTTTCGTGGCTCTGGCGGTTCTGGTGCTGGCGGGGCTCGGCGCCTGGCAGGTGAGGACGTTGCGGCGGTATTTCATCTTGCAGCAGGAGTCCGCGCGGCAGGAGCGCCTCGCCGCACTGGGGGAGATGGCCGCGGTGCTCGCCCATGAGATCCGGAACCCGCTGGGTGCCATCAAGGGACTGGCCCAGTTCCTGGGCGAGAAACGGGCGGCCGATCCACCACAGTTGGAAATGACCCGGACCATCGCCGATGAGGCCACCCGGCTGGAGCGGTTGGTGAACGACCTGCTCACGTATGCGCGGTCCCGGCCCCCGAATCTCCAGCCGACGGAGCTGCCCGGGGTTCTCGATGAGGTGCTACGATTGATGGGGCCGGCGACGAATACCGCCGGAGTGGTCTGCCGGCTCGACGTTGCCGGGAACGCGCTCCCGATTTCGGCCGACCCGGAGCAACTGAAACAACTCTTCGGGAATCTCGTTCTCAACGCCATCCAGGCCATGCCGACAGGGGGAAGGTTGACGCTGACTCAGCGGTCGGTGGACGGGAAAAGCCGCAAACGACGGGCCGTGGAGGTTACCGTGGAGGATACGGGGGCGGGAATTTCAGAGGCGGATTTGTCCCGGGTCTTCGAGCCGTTCTACACGACGAGGTCGAAGGGGACCGGGCTCGGGCTGGCAATCTGCACGCAGATTACAGCGGCGCACGGCGGAACGATTCGCGTCGCGCGGACGGGTCCGGAGGGCACTACAATCCTGGTGACGCTTCCGGTGGAGGGTCCGGCGAATGGCTAAACCAAAGGGCAGTATCCTGGTGGTGGATGATGAACCGGCGATGCGGCTCCTGCTCTCGTCCGTCCTGAAAGACGAGGGGCACGACGTGACCGCGGCGGCCAGCGGAGAAGAGGCGCTCCAGCTCATCGCCAAGCGTCACTATCACCTCGTCCTGACCGATCTCAAAATGCCAGGGATCTCCGGTTTGGAGCTGCTGAAACAGGTGAAGCGCGACGATCCGGGCACCGCGCTGATCATCCTGACGGCGTTCGGAACGGTCGAGGGCGCTGTGGAGGCCATGCGGATGGGGGCGGTTCACTACCTGCTGAAGCCGCTCTCCAATCCCGAGGAGCTGCGCCTTAGTGTACGGCGTGTCCTGGAAGAGCAGCGGGTGACGGACGAGGCGACCACCCTCCGACAGGCCACAGAGGCCGTGTTTCCCTTCGGCGAGATTGTCGCAGGGGAGGGCAAGATGCAGGCCGCCCTGGAGTTGGGACGCTCGGTGGCGCCCACGGACGCGACGGTCCTTGTAACGGGCGAGACGGGGACGGGAAAGGAGTTGATGGCGCGGGCCATCCATCACTGGAGCACGCGGGCGGAGCAGTCCTTCGTTGCCGTGAACTGCGCCGCCTTGGCCGAATCCCTGCTGGAGAGCGAGCTGTTCGGGCACGAGAAAGGGTCCTTCACCGGGGCCGTGACCCAGCGGCGGGGGCGCTTCGAGCTGGCGCACGGAGGCACCCTCTTTCTTGACGAAGTCGGCGAGATGACCCATGCCTTGCAGAGCAAGCTCCTCCGGGTACTGCAGGATGGGACGTTCGAGCGGGTTGGGGGAACGAAGACCGTCACCGTGGACGTGCGCGTGATTGCGGCGACAAACCGGGATCTCCAGCGCCTGGTGACCGAGCGCGTTTTCCGTGAAGATCTCTACTACCGCCTCAGCGTCTTTCCGATCCTGCTTCCGCCCCTCAGGGAACGGCCCGCCGACATTCTCCCTCTTGCCGCGCGCATCCTTCAGCAGGCGAACAGACGATTCGGCAAACGGATCGTCGGTTTCACCGACGAGGTGCCGGCGCTCCTGCAAGACTACGCCTGGCCCGGCAACATCCGGGAGCTTCAGAACGTAGTCGAGCGCGCGGTGATCCTCTGCCGGGAAGAGCGCATTCCCTCCGCCCTCCTCCATTTCCCCGTGTCCCCTCCCGCGTTGTCTTCGGGTGCGCCGAAGACCTTGATGGATCTGGAGCGGGAAGCGATCCTGGCGGCGCTTGCCGCGCACAAGGGGAATCGCCGGAAAGCCGCTGACCAACTGGGGATCGGTCTGCGCACCCTCTACACCCGTCTTCGGGGGTACGGGATCTCCGCCGAGTCGGACGACGAGGAATAGCCCCCATTTTCCCCGAGTGCCGAATCCGCACGCCGACTGCGGGATCCGCACTCTCCCTGGTTTGGCCCATCGACCACGCACGGCCATCCGGTCGCCCAGCATCTTTCCAACCAGCTGAATAGTATACGGTTTCCTTGCCGGATGGGGCGGCCGTTGCCGATCAGCCGCCGTGGCACGATCCCTGCGTTTAACGGATGCAGGCAACGACAACACACGCCGTAGAGGCGGCAGGAGGTAACGAGATGAAACGGATGGTGGCAGCACTCGGATTGGCGATGGCGGTGACCCTGACGGCGGCGACGGTTTTCGCGTGGGGTCCGGGGATGGGGCGGGGCTCCGGTCCTGGCTGCGACGTGGCGGCGGCTCCGAATCTGAGCGCCGAGCAGGCGGCGAAGATCCAGAAGATCCAAAGCGACCGGTACGCCGAGGCGGCGAAGGTCCGGAGCGAGATGTACGCCAAGAAGATCGAACTCCAGGGGCTCTTCCGCGAGCCGGTGCTGGATCAGGCCAAGATCACCGCGAAGCAGAAAGAGATTACAGCTCTTAAGAACCAGCTCCAGGAGAAGGGGCTGGTCGCCCGGACGGCCGTTGCCGAAACACTCACTCCCGAGCAGCGGGCGCAACTTCCGGCCTACGGTCCCGGGTCCGGCCGTGGCCGCGGCAGAGGAATGGGTTCCGGGAACCGGTGGTAGGCAAGGACGTCCCCGGAGGGACCATCGTCTCTCCGGGGACAACCACTTGCTCCAGGAACAGAGAGGAGCCGGGGAATGTGGCGCGCATCGAGCGGATGGATGGAACGAGCGGTTGACGCGGGGATACTAAAAGGAAGTGGCATGGCGCTTCTCGCGTTCGCTTTCCTGCACCTGCACGATATCCTGTATTTCATCCGGTGTCGTCTCGTATGCAGAGGGCAGGATCCGGAATGGATTTCCACCAGTAGCGTTAACCACGGTCGGGAGGACGCCATGGGCACTCCGGGACACGCCATCGAATCGGTCCATCGGGAACGCACAGGGGCGATGCCCATCCTGCTCCTGATCGTCGGGATGTCGTTCGGAATGACGATCGCCCTGCCTTCGCCGGCTCCGGCGGCCGAGGGATTCTGGTGGGGATCTCCCGTCAACCCGGGTTTTGACCGGAACACGGTGATCCAGGCCACGGGGAATGCTTCGCAGGTGGACATCGCGGCTCGCGGCGGTCCCTGCACCCTGTCTCTTCAGACCCCAACCGAGCGCATCACGGTCATTCTGGGACCGAGTTGGTTCCTCTCCGAACAGCACGCGGACATCCAGGACGGGGATCCGCTGGTGGTTGAAGGAGCAAAAATGATGGACCGCCGGGGGCACCTCCATCTGGTAGCGGCGCTGGTGACCAACCAGCGCACCGGCGCGGTCCTGCGGCTTCGGGACGAAGCAGGGCGGCCACTCTGGACCAGCGGTCGTCCCTCGTGGAAGCGCTAGCCGGCAGAGGCTGTTCGACGTACGGTCTTTGGCGATACAGGATTGCCCTTCCGGTTCTGGTGCTGATCCTGGGGGCGTGCGCGTCTGCGCCCGCCATAAATTCCGGGACCGTCGAAGCGTTGCAGACACGGATCGGAATCCTGGAAACGCGCCTGCGGACGCTGGAGGCCAGGCGGGAGCAGGTGCCGGTAGCGGTGGCCATGGCGCGCGCCGCCGTTGCGTTCGTCTGGGAGATTCGCCCGCACGTGCTTGTCTACGATGCGCGGACCACGGGGGGCGGAAGCGGCGGACCGGTCCTGGATCGCCAGGGGCGCGTGATCGGCGTGAACGCGGCGTATCTTGAGGAGTTCGAGGGAGGCAATTACGGTGTGCCCATTCAGGCAGGACAGCGTCTCCTCGCTGGCGGTGGGCAACCGGCCACAGCCGCCAACAGGGAGCAGCCGACACTCTCCGGAGAGACTTCTTCGGGATGGTGACAATCTGCTCCTCGGTGTTCCGGGAAAGCGGTCGACCCGGACCAGGACCGCAGAAAGGAGGTTGGTCCACACATGGTACCGGTTGACACGGCGCGGCCTCAGAGGCGGACAAGGTTTACAACAGTAAGCCGGCTCGGGAAAGGAGAAAGTCATGGCTACATGGAGAAGGACGTTTGCGGCGGGTTTTACGGTTGTTCTGGCGGCTGTACTGGCGACGACGGTGTTCGCAGCCCCCTGGCAGGGATGGCGGGGGAGCGGCGGCTGGGGCATGGGGGGGGCATACCAGAGGCTGTACAATCCCGCCACGGTGGAGACCATTTCCGGGGAGATCACGGCCATCGACAAGGTGACCCCCGTGAAAGGGATGTCTTATGGCATCCACCTTATGGTCAAGACGGACAAGGAGACGGTGTCCGTGCAGCTCGGCCCCGATTGGTTCATTGAGCGGCTCGACACGAAGCTGGCCAAGGGGGATGCGGTCGAGGTGAAGGGGTCGCGGATAACATACAACGGCAAGCCGGCGATCGTCGCCGCGGAGGTGAAGAAGGGGGATGCGGTCCTGAAGCTGCGGGATGAAAGCGGCATTCCCGCTTGGGCGGGGTGGCGAAGGTAGGAAAGCGCCGTGGGAGTCCCCTCCATGGCCGGGAAGGGGCTCCCGCGAAACCAATGAAATCACCTGGAAACATCGGTCCCTGCCGATCATGCTGGCCAACCAGGTATTGATGACAAAGATCACGTACTTTTGTATACCGGTATAAAAAATCTCGACCTCAGGTTCAAAACTTCCATCCTCCGAGGGGATCAATACAGCGAATACGGTGAAAAGCCGTACGACTACAAGGTGGAACTGAGGGCAAGGTACTATTTTTAATCATGGGCGGAGGAACCGCCGTTCGTGGCACGCGGCCGCGATGGTTCAGTCTATACAGGGGAATTACGCCACGCCGCCTAGAAACGGTCGAAGAATGAAGTAAACGCCGAGCCCCGCAATCGCCACGCCGGCGGCGCGACGGAACCACTGCCCCCCCGATTGGAATCGGCTGTTTTCCAGGAGACGCCGGACCAGGGCGGTACTGGAGCCGGCCACCGCGATCGGGATGCAGTGGCCGATGCCGAACAACACGATGAACAGGGTCCCCGTGGCGATCTTCTGTTGAATGGTGATGATGGCTAAAATCGGCGCGATAAACCCGAAGGTGCACGATCCGGACAATACCCCATAGGCCAGGCCGAGGAAAAAGGCGCCGCCGATTCCCCGAACCCGCAGCCGCGCCATCAGGCCGCCGCCCCCGGACATGGAGCACGCCTGCACGCCCAGCATCCCCAGGGCGACCCAGATCAAGATGGCCCCCACCAGAATCGTCCACCAGGGCCCCACGTCCCCGAGCATGCGTCCGAGCAGCGCGCAAACGATTCCCACAAGGGCGATGGTGATGAACAGGCCTCCGGTGAAGACCGCCGCGTAGGTGGCTGCGCTTTTCGCCCTTACCCCCTGCTCCTGGCCGGCCACATAGCCGACGATCAGGGGGATGGAGGCCATGTGGCAAGGGCTCAATGCCACGCTGACCATCCCCCAGAGAAAACACCCGATGGCTGCAACGACCAACCCTCCGGTCATCCATTGGTTCACCGTCAGCAGAAATTGGTCCACCATTTCGATTTGCTCTCCTTTAGGAAACGCCAAGCTTGGACAGGATGTCGACGATCCGCTTTTTGTCCATGAACCCGATATTCCGGAAAACCTCCCTGCCGTTCCTGTCGAAGAAGATCTGGGTCGGAATCGTATGTATTCCGTAGGCTTTCGCTTGCACCGGATCTTTCCAGACGTCGATGAAGAGAATATCGGCCCTTCCGGAATACCGGATCTTGAGTTCCTCGATGATGGGCGCCATCATCTTGCAGGGGATGCATTCGGTCGCTCCCAGATCGATCATCGTGACTTTACCGGCACCGGGTGAAGGCATCGGGGTGCTTTGCGCCTGCAGGCCGACAGTTCCAGACGGATTGGTCCCGAGACGGGATTCCGTCACGGCGTAAACAACCACCAAGGCGATAAAGGCAAGCACTCCGATCATCCACCATTTCCTGTTCCGCTTCATTTGTCGACTCCCATTTGAGTGAGTTGTCCGGTTACCCCGGTTTCCGGGAAAAAGCCCACGTGCCGAAAAACCTCCTTGCCGGTTCCGTCGAAAAACACCTGGACCGGGATGGATCGGATTCCATATCGCGCCGCCAGGACTTGTTCCTTTCCCACGTGGACGAACACCACGTTCAATCTGTCCGGATAGTTCTTGCGCAATTTGTCCAGTATGGGCTGCATCATGTCGCAAGGTATGCAACCCGTGGCTCCGAACTCGACCATGGTCGGTTTCCTGGAAGCGCGGGCCTTGTCCACGGGGTTGTCCAGGGCCTGCCTGCTTTGCCGTTCCAGCCATGTTTCGTTTACACGAAGACGAACCGAATCCCTTAACGAAGAAATATAGGAACCGACGATCTGCTGTTTCTTTTCCTGCAGCAGGTATTGACGGATACCGTCTTTGACCTGCTCAAAGGGCGCCCCGCCCGTCATTTCCCGATTTGCCAGGTAAAATGCCCGCGCCTCGTCATCGGATACGATCACGCCTGCGGATTTGCTTCCGAACAGATCCGCGATGATCTGGCTTTCGTCATTACTGTTTCCGGAAATGCCGTCTTTTTTCGCCTCCCCCAGCAACGCTTTCTGGGTGGCCATCTGCTCCAATAAGAAGAGGAGATTCTTTTCATACTGCCCGCGCAGTTTCGGTTCCATCGAATGGACGACATTATTCAATTCCGTTGTCGTGATCCTGAAACCCTCGGCGGTCAGCAAGGTATTCCCGTCCAGAGGTTCCAGTCGGGCCGACCCGAGAAACCCCAACCCAAGACCGGGATACCTGGCGTTCGCCGTCGATGTTTCCGCTCCCGGGGCCGTTCCGGCTGCAAGCGGGAGGAGGGCCAGAAGGAACATACAGCGAAGGAACCGGATGGATTTGCCGCTCGCCATCGGTCATCCCTTCCGATCGGCAACTTGATCGAGCCACGCCTTGATTTTGTCCCTGGTCGGGACCGATCCCACGATCTTGACCTTGCAGTTATTCACCAGAGCCGGAGTGCCCATGACGCCGAAACGCACGATCGAGGCCGGATCCGACAGGTGTTCCAGTTCGGCATCGATGTTGTTCTCCGCGAGGACGGCCATCACTTCATGTTCCCGCCGGAAGCCTTCATGCATATCGTCAGATAGGAATATAGCGTAGGGACGCCACCTTGTCAAAGACATTGGCGGATTACGGGCGTTCGCACACCCATACCGGGTTGCGATTCCCTACCCCTTCAACTTGCCGGAGACCGCCGAAGCGGAATCCGCGATCTTACTGATTTCCGGGAATGGATTTCAGCGGAGCATATTCGGAAATCCGCTCGTAGTCCCTGTCCTTGTGCAAAATTACGGCTCCATGTTCCATGGCGATGGCCGCAATGAGGCAATCGACGAGACTGCGGATGGTCACCCCGCGTTTCCTTCCTGCCCGGTGGAGTTTTGCCGCCTGAACGTAGGTCTCCCCCGATGCCGGCTGCAACATCCGGAAGGAAGACAAAGCTTTCCGGAGTCTGGCGAATTCGGAGTCGGAAGGGATCCCTTGCAGGATCTCCGCAAGGATGACCCCGATCAGGGCGACGTCGGCACCCTCCCTGACGGCATCCTTGAAGAACCTTGTCTGCGGCGTGTCGCGGCCCGCGAAAAAATCGATCCAGACGCTGGTGTCGACAAGGAGGATCATCGGGGCCGGCGGATCCGATCGAGGTCGCCCTCCCAGCGGAGCTTCCCTTCCCAGGCCAGGATGTCCCTGCGCTTCCTCCTTGCGACGAATTCCCTGAGCGCAAGGTCGATGGTTTCGCGAGCCGTCTTCTCCCCGGCAAGTTTCTTGGCTTCCTCGACGAGCCGGTCGTCGAGAACGACATTCGTTCTGCCCATTGGGTGCCTCCTGTGTGTATCATAATACACATTCACGCCGGGAAGCAACGTAGACCGGAGGGATCCCCGCCCCTCGGCGCTTCGGGAAATGGGATTCCCGTCGGCGGTTACTCGCCTCCAACCCTTCATCGACTGCCGCGCGATCCGCTCCTTGATAAATGCCGAGAAAGCGGCTTTGTCGGGGAAACGGATGACCCCTTCCGGGCACGGCTTCCCGCAGGTGCCGCATTTCGCCATATCTTGTCCCGCACATCGATGATGTATGTGTTTTCCGTCCTCCCTTCCTGAAATTCAGCATTGCCATTTAACATCAATTATAGTGTAGTAATAAAATGAATTTCATCGTAGAATTTTACGAGACAGATTCAGGAGTATCCCCCGTGCGGGAGTTTCTGGACGGGTTGAAGGCCACTGATCCGGAAGATTTCGCCATAGTGGCCGCGGGATTGGCAAAACTGCGAAACCGACTGTATCATCGGGAGCCTCTGTCCAAGGCGCTTGGCAAAGGCCTGTTTGAACTGCGTCACGTTGGCAAACTCAATACCCGCGTGTTGTGGTATTTCGCGAAAGGTCGCAGGATCATTCTGTTGCACGGCATCCGCAGTAAAGCCCGGGCGATCCCGGATCGCGACTTGCGTGTCGCGCGGGAACGGATGCGTGACTGGAGGAAGAGAGTGGAACGATGAGGAGAACGAATTTCGACCGGTATCTGGAAGAGCAGCTGCGGGATCCCTCGTTTGCCGCCCGTTTCGAGCGCGCCGGCGAGGCGTGGGATGTGGCGATGCATATCGCCGCTCTTCGGCGGCGGGCCGGGCTCTCACAGAAAGACCTCGCGAAGCTTCTCAAGACCTCCCAGCAGCAGATCAGTCGTTTGGAGTCCCCCGGGTACGAAGGCCAATCACTCACCACCCTGCGACGCATCGCGGATGCCCTGAATGCCAGGGTCCGTATCGTATTCGAACCGGTGTCAGGGAACGGGATGCGCGTGGCGGAATCCACTGCGACGTACCGCGCCAAACTTGCCACAGCTCTTCAATGTCGGTCGATGGAACAGGGAACCGACACGATCTCCCCCGGAGAGATCGATGAGGAAATCAGGGCCGTCCGAAAAAAACGCCGGCGTTAATCATCGTCCTCGTACCGGGGGACTGGTTCCATTTCTCCGCCAGGCTGCGCTAAGGCGTCCCGGTTTTCCTCCCCCGGGATACCCATTCCATCGCCGCGTTCGTGGCCGCGGTGAGCACGGGGCACCAGACAGGCGGGATGCGGGGATCGGGTACACCTTCGGCGAGTCTCCGGAAGCCCGGAGCCAGCTTGCGCAGATTGACGATCCTTGCCGCAAAGCGGTTTTCCTTACCCTTTCAACTTGCGATGCAGGGCGGAGAGCCTCGAACGGTAGATCTCGCGGATGGCATCCTCATCTTCCGCCAGCGGCTTGACCGGGATCAGGTCGATGACGTCTTCAGGGGAAAGCCCCGATCGATGAATCCGATGGATCGAAACATGATGCACCTCCCTGGGGCCCCTTCAATGGGCCGTTTTCAGCCTACGGCGAAAACTCGCCCATTTCCCCGCTAGCCTGCGTCAAGGCGCCGGGCTGAAACTCGTTTCCAGCATAGATCACCTCGATTCAACGATGAGAAGCGCCGTCCGTCATGATCCTTTCCGTCCGTTCGTCGAAGCGTCCGCATCAAGCTCGCTCGCCTCGGCGGCCGCGAGGATCGCCTCGATCTCTTCGATGATCTCCTCCTGGCGGAGGAGGAGTTGTTTCCTTTTCAATTCGGCGGTCCGCCGCTCCAGGCGGCTTGAGGCGCCTTCGATGTGGTTGAGCCGAAAGCGGCATTCGGCCATGAGAGAGCGGTGGAACACCCCGGTGAGGGACGCCAGGAGATGTTGCTCGGTCAGTTGGGCGAAAAAAGCCGCCGGCGGGATGTTCAGATGCGGTGGGAAGTGGGGAAGGGATGGCCGGGTCGCTTGCTCGGGAAAAGGGGAAAGTTGGCGGACGACGACTCCCCCGGTATCGGGGTCGTGATGAAGAGCTACGACTCGAAAAGGACGGACGCCGTCGGCGCGCGCGAGCAGGGTACCGAGGGCCTTCATCACCTCATGGAGGACCTCCCCCGTTTCCTCGACCGCATGGGGGCCATTCAGTTGAAGGTCGGCCGGCAACCGTCCTGCGAGCTTTCCGCCGACCGCAATGAGCAACGGTTTCGGTCCGCCGTCTTCCCCCAGCGCCGACACCGCAGTGACGAGGAGATCGTTGAACTCGCCGCAGAATCCCCACTGGGAACCGACCAGGAGCCGGACCTCGATCCCGTCGCCGGGAGCCGGGCCCGGCTGGGGATGAAAGGCGAGGAAATCGGCGGCGGTCGCTTCCAAGCTCTCCACCATCTCCCGTTGGGCAGGAAGGATCCGGGAAAGTTTACCGATCTCCATGAGGGCCAGGTTTTTCATGACCCCCAGGATGGCGCCGATGTCGCCCAGGGCGCGCAGCCGCCGAACAAGATCACGCCGGCCGCCCATGTGCCTCCCCCTCCCCGGCCAGCGCGGCGGCTACGAGTTTACACCATGCGTCACGGCCGCTATCCAACGTGCATCGGCCGGCGGCCGTCGCGGCGGCGAGCCGTTTTGTCAGGTCCGGGATCTCCTCCGGGAGCCTTCCGTCGAGCCTCCCCTCGTTGAAGGCGGTGAGCCAGGCCAGTTGATACTCGATCGGGAGAGGGGCGCGTCGCTCTTGCTTGAGCAGTTCCCGAAGCACCCGGCCCCGCCTGAGCCGGGCCTCGACCGAGGCCTCCAGGCGCGCGCCGAAGCGGGTGAAGACTTCGAGTTCCAGGAACTGGAGGTAGTCGAGCTTCATCCGCCCCACCTCCTCCTTGATCCGCGGGTGCTGGGCCTTGCCTCCGATGCGCGACACCGAGTGGGTGATGTCGATGGCCGGGAGGAAGCCGGCGGCGAAGAGTTCCTGGTCCAGATAGAACTGGCCGTCGGTGATGGAGATCAGGTTCGTGGGAATATAGGCGGCGAGTTCTCCCTGCTGGATCTCGATGATCGGCAGGGCGGTCATGCTCCCCCCGCCGTGGCTTCCCGAGAGGGTGGTGGAGCGTTCCAGGAGGCGGGCATGGAGATAGAAGATGTCGCCTGGATACGCCTCGCGTCCCGGCGGTCGCCGCAGAAGAAGGGACATCTCCCGGTAGCTCTGCGCGTGGAGGGAGAGGTCGTCGTAGACGACGAGGGTGTCCCTGCCGTGGCGCATCCACTCCTCGGCGACGGCGCAGCCGGCGAAGGGGGCAAGGTATTTGAGACCGGGGAGATCGAATGCCTCGGCCACCACCACGGTGGTGTGGGCGAGCGCGCCGGTGGCGCGCAGGGTCTCGACGACGCTGACGGCCTTCGTCCGTCTCTGGCCGATCAAAACGTAGATGCAGAGGACTCCGCTCTCCTTCTGGTGGATGACCGCATCGAGGGCCAGAGAACTTTTCCCCGTGGATGCCCCGCCGATAATTAGCTGCCGCTGCCCCTTGCCGACCGGAATCATGGTGTCGACGATGGTGGTGCCGGTGTAGAGGGGAGAAGACACGAAGGTGCGGGCCATGATCGGCGGGGACGGCCCGAAGATCTCCCGGCGCGCGCAGTGGCGCGGCGGCGGCAGTCCGTCGAGAGGGGCGCCCAAGGGGTCCACGACCCGGCCCAGGAGGTCCTCTCCTACCGGGATGGAGGGTCTGGCGCCGGAAAGAACCGCCTGGGTTCCGGCGGTGAGGCGGTCGGTCTGGCGCAGAAGAATAGCGCCCACGAGCTCCCTTCCCAGTTGGAAGACGAGGGCCTGGCTGCCGTCCTCCAGCGCGACGATGTCCTCCAGGGCGGCCGAGGGCAGGCACCGGATCCAGGCGACGCCGTCCCCGACGGAGACGACGCACCCCTGCTCCACGACGCGGGTCGTCGGCCGATACCCTGCGAGCCTCGCCTCCTGGTCCGCAAGGGGGGAGAGGGGAGAGGCCGATGTCGGGGCTTCAGGGGCCATTGACTCCTCCCCGGAAGAAGGCGAGCTCGTCCCGGAGGTTGGCCGCCAGGTTCCATGGTCCGGCGGTCACGCGGACTCCTGCCAGTAATGATGCGTCTTCCGTGAAGCGCAATCGGCCGGCCGCCGGAAAGACGTCCAGGAATCGTGTTTCGACCGTTTGGCGCACCCCCTCGCCGAGGGGGTGTGCGCTGATCACCCCCACCATGACATCTTCTCCGGCAAGGGTCTCGGCGATCGCGCGGCGCTGCTCACCGGGGAGCCCGGTCAAGTCCTCAAGAAGCATCTCCAGGAGGCGCATTTCCAACTCCGGTGTGGCGAGGCGCGTAAGAAGCCGGGACGCGAACCGGCCGGCATTGGTGATCGCCCGCTCTTCGCTCAAGCGGACGAGTTCCTCGGTGCGCCGCTCCTCCGCCACCCGGGCCTTTTCCCGCATCCCGGCAAGTTCCGCCTCCAGGTCGGCCGCCAGTCGTAGGCGATCGGCGGCGATCTCGGTCTGAAGCTGGCGGCGCAGTTCCGCTTTTTCGGCGTCCCAGGAGGAGAGGCGTCCCTGGTATGCCTGTTCCAGCCGGGTCGCCTCCTCCCGCATCCGCTCCGCCTCGGAGCGGGTCCGCTCCATCCTCTCCTGCCGCGCGGCGATGATCCCGCGTACCGGCTTGTAGAGGATGCGGTTCATGATCCAGACGAGGATCAGGAAGTTGACGACTTCCATGAGGAAGGTGGTCAAGTCGAGTTCCATGGGGTCCCTCCGCTACCGGAGGAGGTATTCGAGCAGAGGGTTCCTGAACAGCACGATCAGTACGATCACCAGGCAGTAGATGGCCAGGGACTCGATCATGGCGAGCCCGATGAAGAGGGTCCGGGTGATCGACTTCTCGGCCTCGGGCTGCCGGGCCAGGGATTCCAGGGCGGTACAGATCGATCTTCCCATGGCGATGGCGGGTGCGATGACGCCGACCGCCATGGCGGCCAATGCGGCCACCGTTGAGGCGAGTACGAACCAGGAGATCGTGGTCATGTCTGTTCCTCCATCGGAGATTGCCGGGCTTCCAACGACTGAATCGCGCCGGCGACATAGATGAGCGCCAGCATGCCGAAGATGTATGCCTGCACAAGGGCCTCCACGATGTGGAGCATGAGCAGCGGGACCGGCGCGAAGAGACCGGCCACCAGGAGCATCAGGAACGCCGCCATCTCCAGGCTCATCATGTTGCCGAACAGGCGGACGGCAAGGGCCAGGGTGCGGGTGATCTCGCCGATGACGTGAAACGGAAGGAGAATGGGGCTGGGCGAGAGGTAATGACGCAGATAGCGGCGTGCCCCCTCGATCCGCACTCCGAACCAGTGGACCGATAAAAAGACGAGCGCCGCCAGTGCCACCGTGGCGGAGAGATCTCCCGTGGGGGCGTGGACGCCGGGAATCAGGCTGGAGAGGTTGGCTGTCCCGATGAAGAGCCACAGGGTCGCCACAAAGGGGAAGACGATGTCGGCGCGGCGCGGCAGCACATCCTCCACGGCGGCATGAATTGCCTCGACGACCCCCTCGACGGCGACCTGGAGAGGGCCAGGGTCGAGGCGGAGTCGCCGCGTGAAGAGCCACGAGGTGAGGGCCAGCACGGCCATGATTCCCCAAGTAGTGAGCACGGTCCTCCCCAGGGACAAGGGGCCCAGATGAAACAGTGCGTGCGCGGTTCCATCCGCCATGGTCACTCCTTTGTAAAGAGATAAACGTTGATCCCGCCGATCACGATCCCCAGAAACAGGAACGAGAGGGTCCAGCGGAGCGAGTACCCCTCGGCCATCTCGTCGAGCCAGCGACCCAGGTAGGCCCCGCCGACCATCGGCAGCACGAGGAGAAGCCCCAGGGTCCCCAGATAGACCGACTGCCCCAGCACCGTGCGCCGCTCCCGCCCGGCCCGGGCGCGCCGATTCACCCGCTGCTCCACCTGCCGCCGGAAGTGATCGTCGATTTTCATGGTTCCCTTTCGCGCTCGATCTCCCGTAGCCGCCGGAGCATCTCCTCCTCCAGGCGGTGCAGGCTTTCCCGGATTCCGCCCATCGTTTCTTCCTCGGCCCGCTGGACCCCTGCCAGAAGCTTGCCCATCCGCCGGAAGTCGGTGTCGAGCAGGTAGCGCCGGGTACAGAGGGTCAGCTCGCCGCCGGCGGCGGAGAGGATGCCGCCGGGAAGCGCCAGGTAATGCCACTCCCCCTCCCCGACCCGGAAGCGGGCAAGGCCGGCGGCAAGCGCCGTCATCATCCACGCATGGCCGGGGAGGAGGCCGAAGCTCCCGGACGCATCCTCGCCCACGAAGCTCGTGAGGCCGTCGAAGCGCTCGTAGCCGGAGGATTGGCGAAGATGGAGCGTCATCCCCCTCATGGCCTCGGTCTCCCCATGGCGCCCCGCATGTAGCATTCTTCCTCCGGTGTCTCGTCGAACCCGCCGCGCAGAAACTCCTCGCAATCGGTCAGGGTCTCCTCCAGCGGAACGGAAACCCCCTTCATGCCGGCATGCTCGGCCGTCACGTGGAACGGTTGGGTGAGGTAGCGCTGGAGCTTGCGCGCCCTGAGCACGACCCGGCGGTCGCGCTCCGAAAGCTCCTGGATGCCGAGCATGGCGATCACGTCCTCCAGTTCCCGGTAGCGGGCCAGGTGCTCGCGCACTCCCTCGGAGGCGGCGTAGTGGCGGTCGCCGAGAATGTGGCGGTCCATGAGGCTCGTGTTCGACTGGAGCGGATCCACGGCGGGGTAGATGCCCTTGGCGGCCTGGGAGCGTGAGAGGACCACCATGGAGTCGAGATGCCCCAGGATGGCATTCACTGCCGGGTCGGTCATGTCGTCGGCAGGGACGTAGACCGCCTGCACGGAGGTGAGCGCCCCCCTCGGGGTGGAGATGACCCGGTCCTCCAGCTCCGCCACCTCGCTCATCAGGGTCGGCTGGTAGCCGACGGTGGCCGGGATCCGCCCGAGGAGCCCCGAGATCTCGCTCCCTGCTTGTGCGAAACGGAAAACGTTGTCCATGAGGAAGAGGACCTCCGTGCCGAGGGTGTCCCGCAGGTACTCCGCGTAGGTGAGCGCCGAAAGCCCCACCCGGAAACGGATGCCGGGGGATTCGTCCATCTGTCCCAAGACGATGAGGGTGTGGGGCATCACCCCGGCGGCGCGCATCTCGTGCCACAGCTCGTGCCCCTCCCGGATCCGCTCCCCCACGCCGGCGAATACCGATACTCCCCGGTGGAGCGCCACGATGGCATGCATGAATTCCATGAGGAGGACGGTCTTTCCCACCCCGGCTCCCCCGAGGAGCCCGGTCTTTCCGCCCCGGACGAAGGGGCTGAGGAGATCGATCACCTTGATGCCGGTCTCCAGGATTCCGCTCGCGGACACGGTCTGGTGGAAGGGCGCGGGGCGGGCATGAATGGGACGCCAGGTGTCCTCGGAGAGAGAGGGGCCCCCGTCCAGAGGGGCGCCGAAGGCATCGAGGAGCCGCCCGAGGCAGGCGGGGGATACCGGTACCATGAGGGGCGCCCCGCAGTCGTGCACCCTCATACCGCGCCGCAAGCCTGCCGGATTTTCGAGGGCAATGGCGCGGATGCTTCCCCGGTCGAGATGCTGGTACACCTCGAAGGTGTACGTCCGATTCCCTTCCCGCGCAACCAGTGCCTGCCGCAGCGGCGGAAGAGGATCGCAGCGGATGCGGACGACCGGGCCGTGGACCTCGACAATCACGCCGGCCGGTTCCGTCTCGACCTCGCGCCCGGTAGTTGCCATCATCGTGTGTACCCGCAGGAAAGGATATGACGCACCAAGGTTCCGTATCCCTTCTTCTCTGTTCGGCCCTTTCTCTTTATATATGTACGCCGAAGTAGATGAAGATATATTTCAGCGAAACGTAGAGAAACAACAACCCAAAGAGTGCCTTGAGGACATGGGGTTTGATTCTGGCCACCAACTTCGCGCCGATAATGGCGCCAAGGAGGGCGCCAATCCCGAGTGTGACGGCTACGGGGAGATCGACCACCCCCTGGTAGAATTTGAAGGCGGAGCCGACGACCGCCATCCAGACGAACGCCGCCATGGAAGTACCGATGGCTATTTTCACGGGAGACTTCAGAAAATAGATATATGACGGCACGAGAGCATATCCGCCCCCTAGCCCGATGATCCCCGTCAAAAAACCGATGGAGGAACCGAGGACCGCCTTGGCGCCGTTCGAGCCGGGTACGCCGGGAGATTGTTCCGATGAAGGGACCTTGCCCATGAGTCCCTCGAAAAGCATCCTGACGGACACGATGATAAATGCGATGCCGATGATCAGATCGATCAGCGATCCATAGCCCTTGATGTAGCCGAATACCACCGATCCGATGATGACCCCGAATACGCCGCTTATCCCCGTTGTCGCTGCGGTTTTCCCATCGACGTTCTTCATTCGCAGGTGCTGCACCGCTCCCGATGCGGCGGTGAACACCACCGCCGTGAGGGTAGTCCCGACGGCAAATGCCGGATCGAAGTGAAAACCGAACCGGATCACCGGCATCATGAGAGCGCAGCCACCCGTTCCAAGAAGGCCCCCGATGATCCCGGCCAATATTCCCGTTACGAAATAGATTACGTAGAACATCTCATCCTCCTATCCGGCGCGATCGTCGATTCAGAGCCAAGGGCGATGTCGAACCGGGTCCATCGCCGGGTACCAGTGGATTTCTCCACGCGGGTTTCCTTACCCTTTCAACTTGCGATGCAGGGCGGAGAGCCTCGAATGGTAGATCTCGCGGATGGTATCCTCATCTTCCGCCAGCGGCTTGACCGGGATCAGGTCGATGACGTCTTCAGGGGAAAGCCCCGATCCATGAAGGGTCTTCGCCGCGCCGGCGACCATATGGTACGTTGCGTCCTCCGCCTCT
>Ga0315275_10000209_pt1 | contig 47550 bp, 32 predicted proteins | sample YL17G03_0_MG_FD_205557 | JGI IMG/M metagenome (GOLD analysis project Ga0315275, IMG submission 205557) | Sediment microbial communities from Yellowstone Lake, YNP, Wyoming, USA - YL17G03_0 | ecosystem: Environmental > Aquatic > Freshwater > Lake > Sediment | place: USA: Wyoming | collected... | reverse complement strand
GAAGCGTCGGCCGCGACAACGGTTATGGTGCCGTCATAATTCCCCTCTGCCAGATTCTTGGAATCGACGGACACGGTGTGGGATTTCTCTTCCCCTCCCGAGCTTCCATCGGCCGGCGTCACGTTGAGCCAGGGGGCATCCCAGGTTACGTCATAGGTTAGTGTGCCCTCGCCTACATTTTTTACTCTGAGGGTCTGGGCTGAGGGGTTCCTCCCGACCTGGGCCGCGAAGGTTATTTCCGGCGGGCTTACCCAGATCTCGGGGGGCGGCTGGGCGGAGATTTTCAAGTTGACGCTGACTCTCTGGGGATTATTGTAGGCTTGGGGAGAGTCGATGGTGATGGTCGCCCCATATCCGGCGTCTTGGGCGGCAAGCCCCGCCTTGTTGATAAGAATGGTATGTTCGACCAATTGGCCTGTAGACGACCCATTGGCAGGTTCTATTGAGAGCCAATCGGCATCGTCGGATATTGAGTAACTGAGGGTATTTTTGCCGCTATTTTTCACCTTGAAAAATTGGGTGGATGGGTTCCCGCCGGACTCGTAGGCGATAAAGGAGAACTCGGATGTGTTCAACCAGATGACCGGGCGAGTCAGCTCCTCCGCATTGGGGAAGATCGGGTTCTTTTTGCAGGATAGCGAGGGGAACAGGAAGAGGAAGGAAATAAGGGCAAGGGAAGATAGATTTTTCAAGGGCACACTGGGATCGCGCAAGTTCATCATAAGTTCTTAGGATAATTTAGTCGAGATTTTGCCAAGAATCAAGAATTTGAATTTCCTTTATCCAAAATGAGAAGTGATTATCTGGAGAAATTCACCCCCCTAATCACCTCAAAGGGTGAGAGCGCCTGACCATTACTGGGCGACTACACAAGTGATAGAAAAACGCCATGTTTTCTAGAGGAAGCGGGAAAAGTAATATGAAAACTTTAACTAAGTTTTTTTTGTTGGTGGTTTTGGCCATATCACTGCCGCAGCTTCTTGCCGCTACCATTTATTATGTGGATGGGGCGGCCGGAAACGACTCCAACTCTGGGACACAATCACTGCCCTGGAAGACTATTCAAAAGGCGGCAAACACAATGGTCGCCGGTGACAGGGTGATCGTCAAGGCCGGAATCTACAACGAACGGGTCAGCGAAACAACCGGCGGAAGCTCTGGCAACGAAATCATTTACCAGGTGAACTCAGGAAATACGGTAACGTGTAAGGGATTTACGATCAGCGGTAACTATGTCACGGTCGATGGATTCAACGTCGATGCCGATACTAATAGTTCCACAGCGGGCCGGGGCTTCTATGTTTCTGGTGATTATGTCACGGTCAAGAACTGCTTTGCGACGGAATGTCCCTGGGGGGGGATCTTCTATAACCAGAATTCGAGCAATGGATACATCTATAACAACCGCTGTTATCACAACGGGAATACCGGAATAGAAATCTGGGGAAGCTACAATCTAATCGAAAACAACGAGGTTTGGGAATCTGTCCAGCATCATCCTCAAGGAGGAGGGGGGTCAGATGCGGATGGGATAAGGTTCCATGGCGACCATCACACTTTCAGAGGGAACTGGATTCATGAGCCGGCCTTGATGAGTGACCCATATAATACTAACCCCCATATAGATTGTTTTCAGACGTTCGATGGCTCCTCATATGGAGCGCCAGCGGCGAGCTATTGTTTATTTGAGAAGAACCGTTGCAGGCACTATGTTTCCGGGATGTATACTTTCATGATCGAGGGAAGTCAAGCCAATCCTGCCCATGATATTACGATTAGAAACAATATTTTTGAGGTCGCGGCCGGACCTAATATCAATAGCGCTGGAGGAGGAAATGCTCATCATATTTATATTCACAACAATACTTTCATTGGTGATCCCCTATTTACGGGGTCTTGGGTTCAGGGAATCTATGCAGAAAACGTTAACGTTCTTGAAATAAAGAATAATATCACCATAGATTATTATAAACAAAGGTCTATCCAAAACTGTACCAACACGGTCATTGATTATAATTGCCTCTGGAACTCAAACAATTCTTCTATAACTGCATCTCCTGGAAAACAAACTAATGAACTATGGGCCAAAGACCCGAAATTCGTAAGCCTATCAAACCGCGATTTCCATCTCCAATCGAGCTCCCCAGGCATTGATGCAGGCGCATCAATATCGCAAGTAACCGATGATTTTGATGGCAAACCTCGGCCTCAAGGTGCAGCCTGGGATACTGGTTCATACGAATACGCTGCAGCTGGCTCGCCCCTAAGCGCCAACGCGAATGCTGCTCCAACCTCCGGACAAGCTCCTCTCACCGTGAATTTCACTGGAAGCGCCAGCGGAGGCACCGCACCCTACTCCTATAGCTGGACTTTCGGGGACGGCGGCACTTCCACTTCCCAGAATCCATCCCATACTTACTCCTCTGCCAGCACCTATACGGCCACCCTCACTGTCACTGACAGCGTTAGTGCGACGGCAAGTAAGTCCCTCACCATAACTGCCACCGCTACTTCTCCTCCATTAACTGCAAATGCGTCGGCATCTCCCACATCTGGACAGGCTCCCCTGACCGTCAGCTTCACTGGAAGCGCGAGCGGAGGCACTTCGCCCTACTCCTATAGCTGGACTTTCGGTGACGGCGGCTCTTCCACCTCCCAGAATCCGTCTCACACCTACTCATCTGCCGGTACCTATACCGCAACCCTCACCGCCAAGGACAGCACAAATGCGACGAACAGCAAATCTCTCACTATAACTGTAACCTCTGTTCCATCCCAACTTTTGGCCGCAGCTACTGCATCGCCAACTTCGGGACAAGCTCCTCTCACCGTAAATTTCACTGGAAGCGCGACAGGAGGCACCGCGCCTTACTCCTATAGCTGGACTTTCGGTGATGGCGGCACTTCCACATCCCAGAATCCGTCTCACGTTTACTCATCTAACGGCGACTATACCGCAACCCTCACCGTCACTGATCTCAATTTTGCGAATGCCAGCGCAACGGTAAACATTACAGTCGCGGATCCAGGTACGACGGCTGATCTTTCCCTTGCCGCGGAGACAGGAGCGCCCGCTCCCGGCCAGGGCGGCACCACCAATCCTTCCCCTGGAAATCATTCTTACTCAATCGGAAGCACGGTTTCGGTCGAGTCGATCGCCAATACAGATTACAGGTTTTCAAAGTGGGCAGGAGATATTAGCACGACCAGCCTGTTCAGTCCCAAATCCGATCTGACAATGGACAATGATAAATCCTTATCGGCCACTTTCTGCACAAAATGCGGCGATGTCAACGGAGATCTCAAGATTTCCCCCGGCGATGCTCAGCGGGCTTTTGATATCTACCTCGGAAGAATTGCCAGCCCGACATGGTGCGAGCTGGAAAATGCAGACGTAAATTGCAGCGGTACAAAGCTATCTCCAAAAATCACGCCGGCCGACGCTCAGACGATCTTCAATAAATTCCTCAAAAAAGGGACAGCCAGCAGTGATTGCTCGGGAAATTCAAGAACAGCAGCGCCTTCCACGCTAGGAGCAGGTTTCATAAATGCAAATCTCACTATCGATAAAATGGCCTTTACTCCCGACCTGGATATCGTGATACCTATCATCATAGAATGTCCGTCTGAGGTTACAGCTTTTGGCTTTGACCTGAGCTTTCCCTCAGATGTTTTAACGTTCATTAGGTTAGAAAGCACCGAATTGACGAATGGCTATGATCAGCTTGACGCAAGTGTGATACCCAATCAACCGATAGATCAAAATCCGGCCAACGCTGAATCTGTAGAAACCCTCGTCCTCCGGGTTGGTGGATACAAAACCAATCCCGATCAAAGTCCTTCTTCGGGAGTCTTGGTGACATTAATATTCAGGGGGACGGGAGAATTCATAGATCCCAATGCCACTTCGATTATCGCCGCGTACGATGATCTCCAGAATGCACTAGTTATAAACAGAATGATCAGTCGTCAGGACAATTCCCAGATCAGGGAAAATAAGAGGCAGGCCAAGAACGTTAAGAGAATACTCCCGGGCAAGACGTCCGATTTCTAAAAGAAAGATCCGAACTCCCGACTGGATACCTTGGGAACACCGAAAAATTCAGGAAGGATAAGAGGCGAAGGGTGGGATCAAAGGCAGGGAATAATCAGAAGCGAAATCGCCATTTCATTTTCTCAGGGTTCACCGGATCATGATATTCGGGAATGACCTGATTGTCGAGAATGGCCTGGGGAATAATTGTCACCATGGCCAGAGCTTTTTCTCTGCCGACTATTTTCATCGTCCGATTAACTGCCCTCCTTAGCAACGGCGGCCTGTTCTTTGGATCATGAGCGTCCGAGGCGATGAGATGGACGAGATTGTGCTTGAGGAAAACGCGGGCCGCCTGCCTGGGCTCACGTCCGAATTCCCCCAGGATGCTTTTAGCAGTCACCTGGACCAGGGCTCCCATGCTGACTAAATCAAACAGCAACTGGGGCCTCCTGGCAAACACGATGTTCCTCTCCGGATGGCTGATGATCGGGATATATCCCTCGAGCATGATCCGATAGAACAAATCCCTAACTCCTGCCGTCACGCCGTCGGCCGGAAACTCAACAAAGACATAGCTGGAATTGTTAACGGTCAGATTATTCTTTTTGATATTCTCGACAATCTGATCATTGATATAAACTTCCGTACCCCGGAAAAACTCGATCTGAAACCTTTCCCCCCACGACTTGAACTCCGCAATTCTTTTCTCGAGCAGCCCGAGGTCATCACCGTGTTTCGTAAGTCTGTAAAGATGAGGCGTCAGGCATATCTTCCCGATCCCATCCTTCTTGGCGGCCCTGGCCATAGCCAGAGTCTCCTCCCAATCCTTGGCCCCGTCATCCCAATCCGGGAGCATATGGGTGTGCAGGTCAATCATCTTGGTACCTATAATGGCGATAATGATGTTTCATAAAATAATAATCAAGATTAGCTCAGCGTTCAGTATAAAGCTGCTGAACCTGTTGTGTGGTCAAGGCAGAGCTAAATATCATCACCTTGTCAATTATGCCGCTATAATACCATCGCGCCAGCCCGATACTTAGATCGCTGGCAGCGGCTGCCCAGTTTATATCTCGAGTCTCCGGTCTTTCAACGACCAACTGCCCATTTTGATATAGCCTAATTTTTGTATGATTATACGTAACGACAACGTGAGACCATTCATTCATTGTAAAAGCCGTGCCCTCAATCCTTAGTGGTTCAGCATCACCAAAGTTTATCTGGGCAAGAGGTTTGTTCCAATAATCCAGAATTCTAAAACCGTTGTGATATCCATTTCCGTATGCTCCTTGGATGATCCCTCTATAATTAGGTGAACTCGTATCTTGAACGTGCTTTACCCATAGCGTTACACTGATATCATCCGGTCGAAGCATAAAATTGCCTCCGCAAACAACACAATCATCAATCCCATCAAAAGACAGGGCATAGGAGCCCACAGCACGTTCTGTTGTATAAACAGCCCCCCCATAAAGAATCCCATTATTATTATTCCCAGAACTATCATAAGCAGTCGTACCATCCCCCTCTTCAAAATTCAGTTCCACAATCGCCTGAGGGAAACTCGTAACTGTCAAAGTCACAGGGATTGTCTGAGTTGAATTGTCCGCAGCCGGGTCGCTGATGGTGATTGTGGCCGAATACGTCCCCAGAGATAACGAGGCGGTCGAGTAGCTGACCGTGATGGAATCGTGCTCGCCAGTGGAAGTGCCGTCGGCAGGAAAGCAACTCAACCAGCTCTGATCCACGGTAATAGAGTAGCTCAGCGTCCCCCCGCCCGAGTCCCAAACATCAAACGTCTGAGCTGAAGCATTGTTGCCCGCCATCGTGAAAACGGACAGAATACTAGGACTCCGGGAAATGCTCGCCTCAGGCAGGGGCGGCCTCGGGCGAATTGCTCGCCCCCGGCTCGCTGACGGCGATCGTGATGGCCGAATAGTCCTCGGATGCTCACGAGATGAGGCCCAGCGGTTACTGTAAACCTGCCGGACCTGCTGTGTGCTTAAGGCAGAGCCAAATATCATCACCCTGTCAATTATTCCGCTAAAATACCATCGCGCCAGCCCGATACTTAGATCGCTGGCGGTGGCTGCCCAGTTTATATTTCGAGTCTCCGGTCTTTCAACGACCAACTGCCCATTCTGATATAGCCTAATTTTTGTATGATCATACGTAACCACAACGTGAGACCATTCATTCATTGTAAAAGCCGTGCCCTCAATCCTTAGAGGTTCAGCATCACCAAAGCTTATCTGAGCAAGAGGTCTGTTCCAATAATCCAGAATTCTAAAACCGTCTTGATATCCATCTCCGAATGCTCCTTGGATGATGCCTCCATAGTTAGATGAACCTGTGCCTGTATCTTTAATATGTTTTACCCATAGCGCGACGCTGATATCATCGGGTCGAAGCGAAGAATTACTTGTGCAAACAACACGATCGTCAGTCCCATCAAAGGACAAAGCATATGAGCCCACAGCACGATCCTTTGTATAAACAGCTTCCCCATAAAGAGTTCCATTATTACTATTACCAGAACTATCAAAAGCAGTCGTACCTTCCCCCTCTTCAAAATTCAGTTCCACAATCGCCTGAGGGAAACTCGTAACTATCAGAGTCATAGGGATTGTCTGAGGTGAATTGTCCGCAGCCGGGTCGCTGATGGTTATTATGGCCGAATACGTCCCCAGAGATAAAGAGGCGGTCGAGTAGCTGACCGTGATGGAATCGTGCTCGCCAGTGGAAGTGCCGCTGGCAGGAAAGCAACTCAACCAGCTCTGATCCACGGTAATAGAGTAGCTCAGTATCCCCCCGCCAGAATTCCACACACTAAACGTTTGAGCCGGGGCATTGAGGCTCACCACCGTGGAAGCGGACAATATACTGGGACTCTTGGATAGGCTAATTGTCCCTCTTAGGTTTCTTGCATTCAAGAGATCCATAGCCGTTGTAGCTTGCGATAAATAGCTGCCGTCAAAGGTCAATGAAACCGCTCCTGTTCGATTGTTCTGCCATTTCGTTATCTCGTGAGAAGCAGCAGTTACGCCATTTGGTGAATAAAATATCGCAAATATCAAGATATACATTGAGCATCGCAGTTTGTTCATATTCCTATTAAATAATGCTACGCAAATAACTATCTGTTTAGATATTATAGTCGTTTTTTTCATTGTCAATCGTCTTTAAATGTGAGCAGCCAACTGAGAATTACATCCCCTTTGTAATTCACCGTGATATTGTCTTTTGCGTCGGCATTAGGCACATTCCCAATCGTCATATCTGTAGCCCTATTGCTCGTGTCTAATGGCCTGACCACCGAGAATAGATTAGCTCAGCGGTTATTGTAGAGTTGCTGAACTTGTTGTGCAGTCAAAGCAGAGCCAAATATCATAACCTTATCAATCATGCCATTAAAATACCATTGGGCCCGCCCGATAGTTAGACTGCTGTTGAAAGTTGCCCAATTGATGTTTCGGGTCTCCGGTTTTTCCACAACCATCTGTCCATTTTGATATAACCTTATTTTTGCATGATCATACGTTAATACAATGTGAGACCATTCATTCGTTGTAAAAGGCAGACCCAAAATCCATACGGGATCGGCATCGCCGAAATTTATCTGACCAAGAGGCTTGTTCTGATAATCCAGAATTCTAAAACAGTCGCTATATCCATATCCGTTTGGACCCAGTATGATTCCTCCATAATTAGGTGAACTCGTATCCTTAACGTGTTTTACCCAGAGGGATACGCTGAGATCGTAGGGCCGAAGCGAAGAATTGCTTGGGCAAACAACGCGATCATCGACCCCGTCAAAAGATAAGGCATATGAACCCACGGCACGGTCCGTTGTGTACACGACTCCCCCAGTGAGAGTTCCATTATTATTATTACCGGAAGTATCGTAAGCAGTCGTTCCGCTACCCTCTTCGAAATTCAATTCCATGTTCGCCTGGGGAACACTGACGAGTGTTAAGCTCACAGGGATGGTCTGCGGCGAATTGCTCGCACCCGAGTCGCTGATTGTGATCGTCGCCGAATACGTCCCCAGAGATAAAGAGGCGGTCGAGTAACTGACCGCGATGGCGTCCTGCTCACCGGTGGAGGTGCCGCTGATAGGGAGGCAACTCAGCCAGCTCTGATCAACGGAAATGGAGTAGTTCAGCGTCCCTGCTCCCGAGTTCCATACATTAAACGTCTGCGCCGGAGCATTGCTTCCCACCACCGTGGAAGAGGACAAAGTACCAGGATTCCGGGAAACGCTCGCCTGGGGAACACTGTTGACTGCCAAGCTTACAGAAATTGTCTGCGGCGTATTGCTCGCCGCCGGGTCGCTGATGGTGATTGTCGCCGAATACGTCCCCAGAGATAAAGAGGCGGTCGAGTAGCTGACCGCGATGGCGTCCTGCTCACCGATGGAGGTTCCGCTGATAGGGAGGCAACTCAACCAGCCCTGATCAACCGAAATGGAATAGTTCAGCGTCCCCCCGCCCGAGTTCCATACATTAAACGTCTGCGCCGGAGCATTAGTCCCAGCTACTATGGAGGCGGATAAGGAGCTGGGACTCTTAGATATACTCGCCTTGGGAGCAGCAGTGACTGTCAGGCTCACAGGGATGGGCTGCGGCGTGTTGCTCGCCGCGGGATCGCTGATCGTGATCGTGGCCGAATACGTCCCCAGAGATAAAGAGGCGGTCGAGTAGCTAACCGCGATGGCGTCCTGCTCACCGGTGGAGGTGCCGTTGGCAGGGTTGCAGCTCAGCCAGCCCTGATCAACCGAAATGGAATAGTTCAGCGTCCCTGCACCCGAATTCCATACACTAAACGTCTGCGCCGGAGCATTAGTCCCAGCTACTATGGACGCAGATAAGGAGCTGGGACTCTTCGATATACTCGCCTTGGGAGCAGCCGTGACTGTCAAGCTCACAGGGATGGTCTGCGGCGTGTTGCTAGCCGCGGGGTCGCTGATCGTGATCGTGGCCGAATACGTCCCCGAAGATAAAGAGCTCGTCGCGTAGCTGACTGCGATGGCGTCCTGCTCACCGGTGGAGGTGCCGCTAAGAGGGCTGCAGCTCAACCAGCCCTGATCAACGGAAATGGAATAGCTCAGGATTCCCCCGCCCGAGTTCCATACATTAAACGTCTGCGCTGGAGCGTTGCTTCCCTCTACCGGGGAAGAGGACAAAGTACTAGGATTCAGGGAAATGCGAGAAGAGGCCCCGGTATCATTATAAAGATACCGAACTTGTTCTGCAGTTAAAGCAGAGCCAAATATCATAACCTTATCAATCATGCCCTTAAAATACCATTGGGCCCGCCCGATGGTTAGACTGCTGTTGAAAGTTGCCCAATTGATGTTTCGGGTCTCCGGTTTTTCCACAACCATCTGTCCATTTTGATACAACCTTATTTTTGTATGATCATACGTTAACACAATGTGAGCCCATTCATTCGTTGTAAAAGGCAGACCCAAAATCCCTATGGGGTCGGCATCGCCAAAATTTATCTGACCCAGGGGCTTATTCTGATAATCCAGAATTCTAAAACAGTCGCTATATCCATATCCGTTTGGACCTAATATGATTCCCCCATAATTAGGTGAACTCGTATCCTTAACGTGCTTTACCCAGAGGGATACGCTGAGATCGTTGGGCCGAAGCGAAGAATTGCTTGGGCAAACAACACGATCATCAACCCCGTCAAAAGACAAGGCATATGAACCCATAACATGATCCGTTGTGTAGAGGACTCCACCATTGAGAGTTCCATTATTATTATTACCAGAAGTATCGTAGGCAGTCGTTCCGCCGCCCTCTTCGAAATTCAATTCCATCTTCGCCTGGGGAACACTGACGACTGTTAAGCTCACAGGCATGGTCTGCGGCGAATTGCTCGCTCCCGGGTCGCTGACGGTGATAGTGGCCGTATATATCCCAGGAAATAAAGTGGCGGTCGAGTAGTTCACCGTGATGACGTCCTGTTCGCCGGTGGATGTGCCGCTGGCAGGGCTACAGCTTAGCCAGCCCTGATCAACCGAAACGGAATAGCTCAGCGTCCCCCCGCCCGAGTTCCACATATTAAACGCCTGCGCCGGAGCATTGCTGCCCGCCACTGTGGAAGCTGATAAGGAACTGGGATTCCGGGAAATACTCGCCTGGATAACACCACTGATTGTCAAAGTCACGGGAATAGTCTGCGGCGAATTGCTTGCCGCCGGGTCGCTGATGGTGATCGTGGCTGAGTATATGCCAGGAAATAAAGAGGCGGCAGAGTAGTTCACAGTGATGACGTCCTGTTCGCCGGTAGAGCTGCCGTTAACAGGGCTGCAATTCAGCCAACTCTGATCAACGGAAATGGAATAGCTCAGCGTCCCCCCGCCCGAGTTCCAAACGCTAAACCCTTGCGCCGGAGCATCGTTCTCCACCACCGTGGAAGCCGATAAGAGACCGGGGTTCCAAGAAATGCGAGAAGGTGACGAAGCATTATTAGGAAGTAGGGAAATTGCGCCTGCATTGGGAATTGCATCATAGTACACTACAGATTGGCCGTTTTCGATCGTTGGTATCAGAGTATATTCTGAAGATCCTTGGGTGATCAAAACTTTTAACCAAGAATTGGGGACTGCACTTCGGATTGTCAACGGTACGTTAAAAACCGAATTATCAAGTGAATGACTTAGATTCAACATAATTTCAGAGTCGCTTTCGGACAGCACAGCCAATGTTGAAGATAATCTTTCACGCATATAACGAACAATCGTGCCGAAGGTATCGACCCAAACATCTTTCACAAGAAGCTCATCAAGGGATTGGGAAAGACGTTCAACTTTTGCCGGATCTTGCAGCTCATGCATATGAACACAAAGCCAAGCATTATTTTGTTCGGCATAATCTATGTAACTTGTCATTAATTCTATGGTATCATTGTCAATATTACGGCTCATAATATTGTCAAAATGAATTGGAGGATTTAAACCTTCGGGATAGTAATTCATGCCTTCAAGAGACTCAAACCCCCCCGTACTGCGAGAGGCAATATAATATTCACTTGATACCGCTCTGACGAAGTCGTTGGAATCACCATAGGGATAGGCAAAAGTTAGGCAGGATTGAGTGGGGATATTGAGGTTAATTGCCGCCTGTGATTGGCTTAACTCCAGCCTCAATTCTTGTTCTGACAATTCAGTTAGATAGGGGTGGCTTAATGTATGGCTGCCAACTTCATTTCCTTGCGCAGCCACTGACCGCCAGTCATCCCAAGTTGAATCATTCCAATCTAGCCTAAAGATAGGCAAAAAAAACGTGCCTCTTATATTTTTGGCACTCAGCAGGTCCTTGCCTGTCGTAGCTTGGGACAGGTACCCATCGTCGAAGGTTAACGAGACCGCTCCTGCTCGATTATTTCTCCATTTCGTTATCTCGTGAGAAGTGGCAGCTAACTTTATTGGCGCATATAATACAGTTAACAATACAATAGCTACAATAGCTATTGAACCTCGTACTTTAATCATAATTCCTCCTTATTGCCGGATTCATTATCTTGAACATATCAAACCTTGGAGTCTTTTTATTTATTGACTGAAATATTATTAAAGTCAAGCAAAATCTTAAGTTGAGGGTCATTTCTGTTGGATAAACTCAAAATGGGCTATTTCGGAGGGGGCAACTTCCATGCTCCTGACGTAACACGATTTGAATTAATTAGGCGTATATCCCTATCAGCAATCCTTGGCAAATTCTTTAGCTGACTATCCGTTTGCCTGCTTTGCGGAGTTGATACTGCTGCTCGATCCAGGCATAAGTCTTTCGCATACCGACTCGCAGCGGCGTACTCGGTTCCCAGCCGAGGATGCGCTTGATCATCGTGTTGTCGCTGTTCCTGCCCGCAACACCCTTCGGCGCCGTCGGGTCATATGTCCGTTTGAACTTAACGTCACCGATCTGTTCAACCAGGCTGACGAGGTCAGCGACGGAAATGAGCTCGCTCGTCCCCAGGTTGATGGGCGTCGCGATGAGCCCATCAAAGTGCATGATCATTTCGATGCCTTTGATGCAGTCATCGATATACATGAAACTCCGGGTCTGCGTTCCGTCGCCCCAAATCTCAAGCTCTTTCTTACCCAAGTCTTTTCCTTCGATGACCTTCCGGCAGATAGCGGCCGGCGCTTTTTCGCGACCCCCATCCCATGTGCCCCATGGGCCATATACATTATGAAAACGGGCAATAAACGTCTTCATTCCGCGTTCAGCCCAATATTCTTGGCAGAGCATTTCAGATATCAGCTTTTCCCAGCCGTAGCCGCGCTCGGCCATGGCGGGATAGGCGTCCGATTCCTTGAGCGCACGGACGTTTGGGTCTTTCTGGAGTTCGGTATTATAAGCGCAAGCTGAGGACGAGAAGAAATAGCGCTCAGCTCCCGCCTTATAAGCTGATTCGATCATGTGCGTGTTGATAAGGACGCTGCGGAGGCACTCAATCCGAAATCGTTCGATGAACCCCATACCGCCCATATCCGCCGCGAGCTGATAGACTTCCGTAGCTCCTTCGCAGGCCCGCCGGCAATTTTTCTCCTCGCTGAGATCCAGGCATAAGCATTCTACTTCCCGTACACGCTGATACCATTCGGAAATCGGTTTCTTGTCGATGGCGCGGATACGGACAAATCCCTTATTGTGAAAATAGCGGGCGAGAGCCCCACCAATGAAACCCCCGGCGCCGGCGATAACGATTTGGATCCTTTTGTCCACGCTCGGCGTTTTCGTTGCGATTTTCTTGTTAGCCATCTTCTATCCTCCTATAATGATGAAAAGGTAATTGAATTGCCGTTATATAATTCAAATAAATACCCAGGCCAGAACCTGGGGCTCTAGGCTATAAAGAGAAAAAGACTCGGCTAAGAGGCAGAGAAGCCACGGTACCTGAGTTTTTCTATAATTTTTCTTATAAATAAATTCTGATAAAACTGCCGTCTCATAAAATCCGAGACGAAAAAATGGCTAAGAAAATGACTTAGGACGCCGAATCTTTTGAATTTCCGAATAAAAGCTTTACGATTGATTTCCCGTCTGACCCTCTGGAGATAATTGTGGAGACTGACTCTTTCATCAGCTGGAAGCTCTGGAGTTTCAAACACGGGCGCACTCTCACAACACGAAATATCGTTAAGATATACCTCTGGTTTAATCAAAAAGTAGTTTTTTTCCTTAACCCAATCAAAAAGCTCTGTGCCTGGATAGGGGATGGTATTATAAAAATGGACGTCATTAACCGGATATTTTTGTGATAGTCTCACTTTATCTTTGACATCCTCTTTCGTCTCATAAGGCGTGCCGATCACGAATAGAAGTTTCACATCATATCCCAATTCACAAGCTGTTTTCACAGCGAGTTCAATTTGCTCGATAGTTTCCCCCTTTTTTACAATCTCCAGCATCCGGTTATTACCGGCATCTACGCCAAAAGCGATATAGTGAAAACCTACCTCTTTCATTCGTTTCAGCATTTCCCGATCAACCCTGTCGGCCCTGATCCCATTAGAACATCGCAATATGAGATCTACCATTTCTTTTTTTTCGATCTCGTCGCAAATCCTGTAGACTCTTTCTCTGATGTAATTAAAATTGTCATCATCAAAGTTGAACTGCCGATACCCCATTTTGTACCAATATGACATCTCATCGATTACGTGTGCGGGGCTTCTAACCCTAAAGCAAGGCGAAAGGATCCGGTTCGGGCAGAAGATACATTCGTGAGGACAACCTCGACTTGAGTAAATTGTCACCTCCGGGACGTATCTCTTGAGTTCATATTTTTCATATTTTGGAAATGACAATCTGTCCAAATTTGAGATCGGTTCCCCGTCGCCCGAATAGAAAATAGAATGATCTTCACTCCTCCGATAAAGAAGACTCTTTATCTCGTTTAATTTCTTTTCACCTTTACAGAGTTCTACGAGAGGCAATTCACCTTCGAACGTCACCCCGTAATCAATGGCGGCGCAATCATTAAGGACGCTTTCTTTAAGGATTGTCACATGGGGACCACCTACCACAAGATCGATCTTAGGGTAAATATTCTTTATCTGCGTCAACAACCTATAAAAACTTAGATATTGGAGGGAAATCAGGGGAACTCCAATCAAATCGGGATGGAACCCGTCGATTTTTTTAACCAGGCTTCTGAACCCATGGCCTAAATTCATATCTAGAACATCGTATTGAATGCCCCAATCACTTAATGCTTCAGACAAGTATCCCAATCCCAGAGAAGGACGAATTCCTCGCCAATCGGCGTCGGAGCGGGGAATCACGAAAAGGACTTTGGCGTACCTCACAATGAACTTCTCTATATCAAATCATTTAACATGGTAACCGAAGTTATGGTTGCTGAATCTAATAAAAGGACCGAAGGCCATTCAGTGTGAAACTACTCATGACATAGACTGCTTCGTTCCTCTGACAAATATCAAGTGCTCCATGCCGCTTACTGAAGTGGTCTGACTAAATTTATTCTTATCAAACCAGCCTATCACTTCTTCACGGGTATGACGAGTCATAAAACTGGGGTGGAGAGAATTGAAAAGGAAAAATGCATTCGATTTCAATGAGGTCATGGGCTTCCTGAGCAACATTTTAGCCAGAGACAACACCGGAGCAAGACACCAGCTAAGGTAAAGCAACAATCTTAGGGGTATCCTATGAGATATCTTAATAAAATCTTTGAGCTTCACGGTGAAAGCCAGATTCGCTTTATCAGGCACCGCAACCATTAATCTGCCAGAGGGTCTCACCAAATTAGCCAAGTTTTCAAATGCCTGAGCAGGATTATGCACGTAGCAAATTGCCAGCTTACTCCAGACATAATCGAAGCTCCCATTTTTAAACGGTAGATTGTCTATATCTGCTTGGATTATATGTACATTCTGGCTAGACTGGCAATATTCATGAATTCGCTCTATTGAGGAGGCGATATCTATACCGATAATCTCAGCTCCATGCTTGCCCAACGCTCTTGTTAGGCGTCCACACCCGCAGCCAGCGTCAAGAACAATGCTGCCAAGTAGGTCGGCAGCGGCTATGCCCAGATGATTGAAAAAATTGTCAAGTTCCTGTTGTTCTGTTTCTCCATAGTACGTATTAGTCTCCAACTTTCCTTCAGCTTGTATAGCCCATTGATAACCCCAGCTTTCTGCTAAGTCGATTCGGTCGCCCAAATCAAGCATCATTCTGGGAATTCCTTTAAATATTGAAAAGGATCTTTGACAGTTGCCACATTGAAGAATCCCCTCCGTTACTTGACCATTAGTCACCTCTTTTTCAAGCAACTCAAGGTCATGTTTACAATTTGGACAACATAAGAAACCTAGTATTTTTCTTTGCATCGTTTATATCCTTGCCAGTATGCTGTAATGACCCCAGTTCCTGCCGCTAAAGATCAGGGTTCTTCTTGGCAATTAGGTTGGCGCTCCGAGACGAAAACCGTCGACGATCCTTTTCTTTCCCATTTTTGGACCTAGGCAGCCGATCGATCGTCGCCGGGCTGACCCGGAGCAGCTTTTGGTCTCGCATTATAATCAGCCTCCCCCCAAGCCTCGGTTACCTTTTCCATGATTCAATCGATCCTCACTCGGTTATAAATTAGCTGATTTAATGCGCCCTCTCTTGATTCCTCATAATTTTAGCTATAATAGATATCCCCGCTTTCACGTCCTCTCCGGGGTTGATCTCGATGCTGAGAGAAGGAATACTGGGAATGATCAAATCAACCTGAGATCCGAAGCGAATCATTCCTATCCTCTCACCTCTACGAACCTCATTGCTTTCTCGAGGATATAAGACAATTTTCCGAATCAACCGTGAAGCAATTTGAACAACCCCGACCTTGAAATCTCCGTTATCTATAACGGTTAAAGCCCGTTCGTTTACTATCACAGCATCTTCCTTCTTCAAAGAAATAAACCCACCTTTAATATGGCGGCTAAGCGACACATTGCCATCAATAGGAGCTCGGTTCACATGGACATCGAGAAGGTTCATGGAAATGCCGATGAGATATCCTTCACTTAGAAAAGGATCGGATTGGACATAATCGCTCAAGAAGAATTTCCTTCCCTTTTTTTCGGAATACGGGATGACTCCCTTTTCAATTCTTTTCACATATTTGACCTTCCCATCTGCGGGGGATAAAATATTATTTCTATCCGCAGGCGGTGTCCTCTCGGGGTTTCTAAAAAATCTCCAGAGCAGAAGAGAAACAGATATGCCCATTATAAGAAAGAACTGAAGAATCAATGCCTGGTAAAATTTTATGTGATAGATCCCCAAAACGCCGCTGACAACCAGCCCCGCTAATATTCCAATAAATATGGAGGCCGGCAGCGTTACTCCTTTTGAAATTTCCCACTTTATACCCAAAGGGACAAGAATAATTAGACTTAAGCCCAGGCTTGATATGAGAACCTCCCAGATCATTATTAGAAGCCCCTTTTTTTCCAGAGATACGGAAGGAGCGCTATCTCTGCAAGAAAAGGAAAAGGGTCCTTAAGGGATAAAACCGCATCTTCCTTCTTGCCTTTCATAGATGCGACATAGTCGCCTATCTTCATATTCCCTTTCATGATTTCGGATAGGACTGTTGGTATGTCAGTGACTAACCTAACCCATTTCACTTTTTTAAGAGTGAGTGGTACTTTTATTCCCTTGCCCACCGCGTCCTGATAAAGGATATGGGGCAAATCGAGACCCGCAGCAATGGCGAGGGTATGCCACCCCCACACTCTTGGGTTCACTTCAATCAATTTATATCGATTATCCCGGGGATCCTTCATGAATTCAACTTCTGCAATTCCATAAAAATTTATCAAACCTAAAAATTTTTCGGATATGCCCTTGAGTTCAGGGAGGTCGACAAGCTCAACGAAGGTAGATGCATGGCCAAAGTCCATCGGATGCTGGCGAGCCCTCCGCCCTGCCACACCGGTAATCACCTTGCCATTCTTAAAAAAAGGACAAAACGAATACAGATTCTTCGGCCCTCCCGGAATAAAATCCTGAACAAGGATTTCAGCGGGATCGATGATAGCACGCACTCGTTTATATGTCTTTATAAGCTCTTCTTTATTATTAATTCGAAAAGCTTTAATTTTAGTTATGCTATAAAAATGATCTCTGATAGATGGCTTAATAACGAGCGGATATTGCGGATTTAACGCTATTAATTGTTCCAATCCATTATGTTCATATAACTTTGGGATGGAAATTCCATTTTTTTCCGCTACTCTATATGTCTCTTTCTTTATATAGACATTTTGAATCACTTCCCAACAAGGTGTCGGTATTCTATAGTAATCTTCAAGAATTTCCTTATATCGCGATAGGGCATACACTGCAGGATCACTATTTGGAAAGATAATCCATCCCCGAATGTTTTCTTTTTTTGCCAATTCTATGAGGAAATTGACATAAGGCTTTGTGTTCGAAGGATTTGGAGATCTATAGAACCTTTTGTTAAACTTTGAATATTTGCTGACACAAAATTCGTGATCCAAAAGGATGATGGGGATGCCTTTCCTGGCGAGTGTTCTCAACACTCCGAGCCCTTGAAAATCTCCTCCGGTGATGACGGCACCGATTTTATTTGGCAGTTTGGTTCCTTTGTTGACCGAGGCTTTATTCTTTGATGATTATCTTTCTTACTAGCCTATCTGATGTGGAACTTTGCAGATAGTATTTCTATTATAATTGGGAATAATTGATCGCGCGGCATAATAATAAAGACTTAACATATCCATGCTTCATGTACGCGTCTTTAAGATTTATATAAATTTATAAAATCCATTTGCTGTTTTTCCCATCCGTATTTGTTGAGAAATTCCATCGCTCTTTCCGCTTGAGCTCGTCTTTTGGCTCCGTCCTGGTACAGCTCAAGTATCGTATTGATCAAAGAATCAACATCCTCTGGTTCAAAATAACTCACCATGTCCTCTTCAAAATAATATTGAATGGTTTTTAATCGCGGAGCAACTACTGGGATGCCCAAGGCAATATATTCGAGCATCTTCACCGGTAGCATAAGTTCAGTCGCAATACTTTTCTTATTTGCGATAACGCCCAGATGCATCTCCCGTAAAATGGGGGGAAGCGCTTTTATTTGAACTGGCTTATGAAAAACCACGGTTTCCTCTACTCCTAATATTTTGCTCAATTGAATTAGCTCCTCAAAATCCTCGCCGCCTCCATAAATTTGAAATTCGAGTCCAGGAATCTTTTTAGCCAATTCTGAAACAGCTTGTAGGGCAAGATCGACACCAAGCCTTTTGGCCAATGTCCCATGATAAACCAGCCTGAATTTATTATTCGCTTCGGCAGCATTTTTATTATCTAAATGCAAATTAAAAACTCTATGATCAGGCACATTCATAGAGACGCTAATCTTATTGGGGGGAATGCCTCGATTAATCAGAGCATCTTTTTGCGGGTGATTAACACAGATAACTTTGTTTGCTATATAGCAAGCTATCCGTTCTTCCCAGCATAATAATTTAAACACTATATTCGATCCGTCTGCAAACTTTGCAGCATATGTTTCTGGAAATGTGTCATGGATATCCAACATGAGCTTCTTGCCAATAAGCCGGGGTATAATCGCGGCGAATACCAAGAAATTCGGCATATTATGAACATGTATGACATCTATTTTTCTGTTGACTAGTAATTTGTTGCATGCCACAAATGATTTCATCAAGAATGCTATATACTTCAATATATTGTATGTTTTGCTCTTACTGCTAAAGCGCCGCATGTTAAGTTCAGCTACATTCACACCATCCAAGAGATACTTCTTTGGCAATTCGCCTTCCTTCGTTACAAGAATCGAGACGTCAAATTCATCAAGCGAAGCCAGCGTTTCAGCTTCCCTTCTAATACGATTGTCCGTGGAATACCGAGAGCAAGCGATCATAACGATGTGTTTCTTCACGGCATCTCTGCGTAAGAGTCGTGAGTCGGTATTCTAGACAGAGGACAGCGAGCATTATTTATTGACGTTATCATCAGTTCAAAAAGGCAGGCCCTTTCCCAGAGGGATATTGGATCCTGATAATAGCTCAACGTAATTTATAAAATTGGGCGTTTAAAGAAGAAGACATATTCATGACTAATCTGAACACTTTCCTTATCAATAAAAATGGTAATGTGTATCGCGATGGTGCCGATGGATGATCATGAAGTATCGGGTACCTTTTCTCGCCAGCGGCGGAACAATTGGTGCTGTATCTCGAACAGATCGAGTACCTTCCCAACGGTGTGGTCAATAATGTCCGCAATGGTTTTCGGCCTGCTGTAGAAAGCTGGAATTGGAGGGAGTACCACTCCTCCCATCTCGGCAACCCGCACCATCAGTCTGAGGTGTCCAAGATGTAGTGGTGTCTCGCGAACCACCAACACTACTCGCCTGCGTTCCTTCAGATTTACGTCTGCCGCCCGGGCAATAAGCGTCTGGCTGTAGCAGTTTGCCACTGCCGAGAGCGTTTTAATAGAACAGGGAATAATGATCATTCCCAGAGTCTTGAACGAACCACTGGCGAGAGGACTAGAAAGATCATTGTCGGAATGCACAAAAGAAGCGAGTGACTCGACTGCTCCTGCAATCACATCAGTCTCATAGGACAACGTTTGTTTTGCCCGCTCGGTAATTACTAAGTGGGTTTCAATCTTCCCGCGGAGAACCTCCAACATCCGGACTCCATATATTACCCCTGAGGCTCCTGAGATACCGATAACCAACCGCTTCATTTTTGTCTCGGGAACAACTCGCCTCATCTGCCTCGCACGAGCTTGCCAATTCTGCCCGTGAATTGGAAGAGTCTGAAGGCGCGTCGCCGCAACAGAAAGGTCTGAGCCAAGTGTCTAATCCTTGACCCATGGAAATCTGTTAAGCCAAGGCGTGAAAGAACGGAGTATAGCTGGTGGTCTTCCGCTCCAGGCCGTCCAACGGCTGTACCACGAAAGATAAAGTCATTCCTGAACAAAAGGGCCGTTACCTCAAAGAGATAAGCATGAGGATTCGTATTGGGGATCCCTGCATAGTCCAGGAAAGGACCGTCCTGCACCCTGATGCCCGGCTTTATAAGACCCTCGATGACGATCTCAGAATCTGCCGGGACTTCGAGCGGCTGTGTCGTACATCGGATAAGCTCGATAGGCCTTCGAGCAAGCCCACCGGCGAGAGCATATTCATCACATCCATATCCTGGCGCGGAGGCGGCACTGATGACCAACCTCTCATCAACGCCGATGGCTACCGCCATGGGAAGAGCTTCATCTTTTCGCTCTGCTTTCTTGATCTGAATAGCTAGATGGCTGTGCGGAGAGACGCTCATCGTGGTTTGATTCGGTGCGATGATCTGCATACGATACACCCCAACGTTGCGGGAACCTGTTTCCGGGTCACGACTGATATTGAGATGCCAGGTCCCGATATATCTGCCGGCGTCCACGTTACTCCACCACGGCACGGGAAGGACTTCTAGATTGATCCCGTGCGTGATACAGTTTTCCATAACCGACGAATTCTCAACCAAGATTGGTTCGATGGGGTTACCCAAGGATCGCCTTATTGTCTCCACGAGATCTCCAAATCTGAGTTCTTTGTCCTGAATCCCGATAGCCAGCGCGATGGAATAATAGTCTGCGAGTCCGTTGGCAAACAACCGCCTGTTTGGATAATCTTTAATTTTCTCGAAGAGCAATGGCGCCCCGGTTTCGCGGGCTATCGCGCCGATTTCGTACTTCCAGTTTACCTCTTCATAGACCCGCTTAAGCTTGCCTCGTTCTTCGAGAGCTGCAATAAAGCCCCGCAACCCTGTCATAGTTATTTCTTGCCGACTCAATATTCCATCCGCAGCACGAGCCGCTTTCGATACCCATCCACCACGGCAAGCCACCTCCCGGGCGAAATCTCATGAGCATCGATATGGTGCATACCGTGCCTGTTCCAGCCCCTTCCTTGGGCACTTAATATCGGATTCCCTTCGTACTCTCGTTCGGTGTATTTTGTCCGGCTGAGCTCGGTTATCAGAAATGCCTGGACCTTCTTTCCATATGTTCGCAGATCGTCGTGGGCAAACCTGATGATGTCATTATTGACCACAAGAACACGTCCTCCGGATTGGGACTTAGTGGGGTCTCCCTGAACCACGGGGCTTGCCGGATGCTCAGTCCATGGACCGATAAGCCTATCAGCAAAAAACAGGCGCAATTCGTCATGGGCATAAGGTTTGCCGCAGGTTAGCATCCACCATGTTCCATTTTCATAAAAAACACAGTTGTCAGCAAATGCCCCCATTATCAGTTTTGATACCAAGGTCCAAGAATACGGGAAATCCACTGCTTGGTAGAGCAGAATGGCACCCGCTTTCGCGCTTTCCGGGATCATGTAGAACTGGCCTTCCCATTGAAATACGTAAGGATACGAGAGGTGAAAAGACTCATCGAGCACAATCCTTTGGTATTTCCAGTGCAAGCCGTCCCGGCTTATCGCACACCCGATGTCTCCTTGCTGACTTAAGGAGTTCATGACTTCGAAGAACATGTACCACGTCTCCCCCGACTGAACCATAAAAGGGTCGGCGACATAATCTGCCTTCACGTCTGTCACATCAGAGCCTCTTATGACAGGGTTTTGGATTCCCGGTACTGGATATACCTTGAAATATGAGTCACCTTGGTAAATTGCAATCGCCCATTCGGTCTCTTTTGTGATCGACACTGGGTGCCTTATCAAAAGAACAGCGGCCGCCGCTGTGGCACAGATTACTATGACCGATATAATGAGGATCCATACAAAGCGCTTGCGTGACATATCAATTAGCCTCCCTATGACCGATCCTCACGCCGAGGTCAGCTCCTGTGGCCATTCCATCCATGAACGCGTCTTCCATGGAATTGTACTCCCAACGTCCAAACCTTCCGATAGAGAATATCCCTCGCTCAGTAAGGAAACTCCGGATAATGCCCAGGGCTTCCTTTCTGCGATGGTTAAAGATCACATAGGCATAGGGAATATCGATCACCAACCGGGAAATCACTGCTTCTTTGCTGCTGATGACTTTCATGGCAACGAGGTCAGAGATTACGCGTTGGACCGTTTTATTCACATCCGGAGGATCATCCGGCGTGTAAGAGACTTCGGTATATATTGAGCTACAGCCCGGCGGCGCCATACGATCCGCGAAGTTATGTGCGAAACCAATTCTATAGAAAATAAACCGCTCCTCGGGTACATAAATCCAATGCCTGTCTCCGATATCACCTCGGATTCCTAAATTCACGTTGAGAACCGAAACATGCTCCAGCCATTCTGCCGCTGTTCGCACGCGCTGCGGCGCATCGCTAAGCATCCTTACTAACTCGGAAAGGGGAACCGTAGAAACAAGCAGGTCAAAGTCGAACATCTCACCCGATGCTGTTAAGACCTTTCTGTTCTTGAGGTCAATGGTCTGAACCTCCTGCCTCAGACGGAGACCCGACAAGTCCTGTGCAATTACCTTAATGAGAGTCTCTATCCCTCCCTGCTTGGGGTAAAAAAAAGTTGAGTTGTAACCAAGGTTTTCGCTGTTATCTGACACGGCGCCCCGAATCACTTGTAGCGGATCGGGCTTCGGGATGAATCTTCCAGCGCAGTCTGGCGTGAGTTGAGAGGGATGCCGTCTGTACAGCTTAGTATTGTATGGGACCATGAAGTGTCTGGCGATCCCTGGACCGAGGTAGGCAAGAATCCAGTTCTCGAAACTCTCTATTTGCATTGCGCGAGGCCGGAAGACTGCTTCGCAATACCCGTACAGGCATTCCGTCACGACCTCAGGGGGCAGACCATAAAGATTGGCCTGAAAGGGGTAGCGAGTATAGACGTTGTGGGAATAAACCCATGAGTTTCGTCGCCGCTCGACCAGACCATCGGAAAGCTTTTGCCACACGAATTGCCTGAATTGTTCCGTCTGGAAATGCAGCAGATGTCCGGTTTGATCGAAGAGGAAGTCTTCCTGCCTAACAGTCCTGCAAAGCCCTCCCGGCCGGTTTTCCCTCTCCAGCACGGTAACGGTATGCTTCTCCTGTCGCTGCTGCAGTGCATATGCGGTGCCCAGACCTGCCAGGCCAGCTCCGATGATGACGACCCTTTTCATCTTTCTCCTAGAAGGATCACAACGGACGAGTCTTTCAGGACACACTCTGGCGTCCGAGGAGCTCAAGGTACATTCGTTCGACGCTTTCTATGAACCTATTCGGGTGGAACTCACCAAAAGCCCGTTTATGGCCCTCGATTCCCATCCTCAGTGCTCTTTCTCGATCGGTCAATAACAGAACAATAGCCTTCGCGAGCGCTTCCGGAGAGTTGCTCTGCACCAGAAGCCCAGTAATGTTGTCCTTGACAAGTTCTGGAGTTCCCCCGACATCCGTGGCTATGACGGGGACGCCCATGGCCATCGCCTCTAGAACTACGATAGGACATCCTTCGGTACGCGAAGGAAGGACAAAAACGTCCAGATTTCCTATCATCTCGAATGCATTAGAGCAAAACCCGAGAAAGGTGATCGAACTGCCCAAATCAGTGGTCTGTACCAACTTCCTTAGTTGTTTCTCCATGGGTCCGGAACCCGCGATTAACAGCTTTGCCCGAGGAATTTTGGTCCGTACGGCGGCCATGGCCCGTATGAGTGTTTGCACTCCCTTCTCCTCTGAAAGGCGCCCAATAAAACCGATTGTCGGGTCATCATGAATTACGTTGGTTGCCTTTGAGAGCGAACGCGCCTCGGCAGCATGGTATTTCTCTAGATTGAATGGCGGGTAGATAACGCGGTACTTTTCGGCGCAGCGCCTTTGGTACCACTGCTGCTTGATGTACTCCGAAGTTACCATGAAGCTGTCGCTGTAGCCCAAGAATAGACCTACGAGAGGCTGCATCAGTTTGTCTCGAAGCCGCGTCGTTCGAGTGTGTGCGATATCCTTAAGAGTCATCTCGGTACCGATGATCACAGGCACTTTGGCCAGCCGGGCAGCCAGAATACCAAACAGGTTGGCCTTAAGAACATGCGTTTGTACGATGTCCGGCCGGAATGTTTTAAAGAACCTGTAGAGTCCTATGAGCTCACGTATTTGATTGGTTAGACTTTTTGGTATGTCCAGAGAGTGGATCCTACCGCCCAGCTGTTCGAAGTATCTCCCAAAGGAGTTTCCGTCGTAACGAAATACGCAGACTCCCAGTTCGAATTTATCTAAGTCCATGCCTCGGGCAAGAATCATTAAAATTTCGATTAGGCCATTGTAAACATTGAAGTCCTTATACACATGGATGACTTTTACCTTGCCCACCCTTTACTCCGTAGCCAGCCTATTTGAGCAGCGGCGCAACGTCGCGAGCAGAATACGTCAAGATGAGGTCTGCTCCTGCCCGCTTGAAGCTCGTGAGCAACTCAAGGGTAATTTCTCGTTCATTGATACGTCCCAACTGAGCCGCCGACTTGATCATCGCATATTCACCGCTAACGCTATACACCGCCAGCGGCATTCCAAACCTCTGTTTGGCCCGGTAGATAATATCCATATAGAACATCCCCGGTTTCACCATAACTATGTCCGCCCCTTCCTCGATGTCCAGAGCGATCTCGCGCAAGGCTTCGTTTGCGTTTGAGTAATCCATCTGGTGGGACTTCTTGTCACCAAAAGCGACAGCTGATTCAGTCGCGCTCTTGAAAAAGGGATCATAGAGTTTGGTGGCCATCTTGGCCGAATAGCCCATGATCGCCACATCAGTAAACCCGTGTTCGTCGAGCACGGAACGCATCGCCGCTACCTGACCGTCCATCATGGCCGCAGGTGCAACGATGTCAGCACCGGCTTCAGCTTGCGAGATTGTAACCTTTTTTAAAAGCTCGACGGTTGGATCATTCTGGAGATAACCGTGCTTAATGATGCCGCAATGACCGTGGGGGGTATATTCGCACAGGCAGACATCCGTTATGATAACAAGGCCAGGGACGGTCTTCTTCAACCTTCTTATCGCCACTTGGACAATTCCTTCTGGATCGTAAGCTTCCGAGGCTATTTCATCGCGCTTCTCGGGGATGCCAAAGAGAATGACAGCCGGAATCCCAAGGTCGCTTATCGCTCGCGCTTCCTCCTCAAGGCAGTCAACTGAAAGCTGATAATTGCCTGGAAGTGGCTCAATCTCTTTTTTGATTCCCGTTCCGTGAACAATGAATAGGGGATAGATGAGATCATCGACGGAAAGCCTGGCCTCCCGCACCATCCGTCTAATCACCTCGTTTCTCCGCAACCTACGCATTCTTTGGGCAGGAAAGCTCATAGATTCCTCCTTTTTTCTAGAAATATTGTCAATAGGACTTGACGATGTGGAACGGAAGGATTTTCCCGCTTCTCGTGGGGATCGGGTAATCACGCTTGACGCGCAACGTTCGGGCCTGCGCCCACATATCGGACCCAGACTGGGTCCAGGACTCCGGGCTGCTCTCGCCTACCTTAATTAGCTGAATGAAGGTCTCTGCGAGTGCCTGCTCATCGACTTTGCCAACGCGGGGGCTGATGAGAAGCCTCAGCCTGGTAAGCCCTCGGGCATCCTCTTCCTCGATGAGTTGATAATCTGTGCTCTGACCTCCGTACCTTCGCGGCAGCTCATTCTCGATAATGTGAATAAGGTCAGTATCGACGAACGTGACTCCTTCGCCGGTAAGCTTCTCATAGCTGTGTATCTGGCTGACGTGGGCATCAAAGCCCAACTTCCCGAATTCGCATGAGCAAGGCTCATTCCAAACGTTCCCATAGTCCCCCATTCCTACGTTGAGCAGGATCTTGGGCGACTCAAAGAGTAGCGTTGTAAACAGGAAGGAGTCCACTTCCGCATCCGAGTAGGAGGGCTTCAGCCGGTGGGTAATTACTGCGTTCGTGTCCTTGAGAAAATGACAGCTGTCACTGTCAGGATACGGTTGAGAGCAGCCCGCTGCAATGACCCCCGCTTCAGAAATCCCGTAGATGGGGACCGCCCTGGCCCCCATCGCTTCAATTTCTTTTTTCTTTTGCGGTGTAAGGGGTTCGCCGGTGACAAAGAACCGTGTTCCCTTTATGTTTAGGCCCGCTTCCTGAGCTGCGATACATACTCTCACGGCCGAACTGGCAAAGGTATAAATCACACAATTGGGATATTCATTGAGCATTAAAGCAGCCCACCTCGCTACCTCATGCGCTTTATTGAGGTTAACATACTCAGGCTTCGCTAAGGGAACACCTGAAAGATGGCTCATGAAGAAGATGTAGCTTACGCCCCAGCGCTTCTCCCAGTTCACCTTGAGATTGCTTTTTTCCACTTGAGAAAACCATTTCTTTGCCGGATTGCCGATACGAGCAAAGCGCAGGGAAGAGTTGATCCCTGGTGCCCCTGGGAACACGGGGAACCAATTGGCGATTGGGCTAACAAGAGAGTCGTGCAGATTGAGTATGAACGCGTCGTAGAAGGACCTCTGGACGAGATAGTCATAATCGATCCGGACGCGAGTTCCGGCGCTGCGGGTGGCGCCGCTTCGGACTTCGTATGCTACCGAGATGAAAGGATTATCGAAGGATTTTTCGCTGGCCTCGATCTTCAGGCCATCTCTCTCAACCTTCGTCTTACCTTTAAACTCATCGACGGTAAAGTAGATCCCCTCAGCTTGCAGCTTTAGGAGCGTATGCTCGATGCCCTCTTTTCCGATCCATTTCTTGATATCTTCGAGGCCAATTTTGCGGTTCTTAAGAAGCGGAAGGTAGGGGCTTTTCGGGTAAGCAAAGACTCCCAGCTCCAGGAGTCTGACAAAATTCTCTTGGCGGCGCAAAACACGCTCATGCAAGATTTTTCGAGCCTCAACGATGGCCTCCTGCGGCGTGATCCTGTTCTTGAGATATTTCCGCAGGCCAAAGACGAATCTTAAGTATTTCTTCATTCAATTTTTCCGGTTCGATCGCTGCGTGCTGAACGAAGGTTTCTCACTATGCTTTCCGCAAGACCTTCAACCTCCTCCAGCGAGTGGGCAAAGCTAATGAACAGAACTTCGTACGCCGAAGGTGGCAGGTAATAACCATCCTCCAGCAGCTCCCAGTATATGCCCTTAAATCGTTCGACGGCCCGCTCTGAGATCGTATCGTGCCTTCGGGGAAAAGGCCCATCATCTAAATAGAGCCACACAATAGAGCCTACCCGTAGTGTTCGCGCATACGGCACCCCGCTTTTTTTCAGGTTTTCCTCGAAATGTCTCCCCAGCGATTCCACCTTCTGGTAAACCGGTTCACTCTTCAGCAGTCTCAGGGTAGCTATGCCGGCTGCCAGAGAGACGGGATTGCCGCTGAGCGTTCCAGCCTGGTATACGGCGCCGAGGGGTGAAAGCGCTTCCATGGTGTCGGCGCGGCCGATGACTGCGCCGATCGGCATTCCTCCACCGATAACTTTACCCAGAGTTATCAGGTCTGGTTCGATACCGATTGTCTGCCCATATCCTCCGAAGCCAAGACGGAAACCGGAAATTACCTCATCAAAAATTAGAAGTGATCCAAACTTGCGTGTGATTTTGCGGAGAAACGCGATGAAATCCGGCCGCTGGATGAGAAGCCCGTTATTGGCCGGCAAAGGTTCGATAATGACTGCGGCGACGCGCTCCCCATATTGTTTGAACAGCGATTCCACTGCCTCTTCGTCGTCTAACGATGCCACGAGGGTTGTACGTGCAACATCTTCCGGAATCCCCGCTGAGCTTGCCGTCCCAAAGGTAGCAAGCCCTGATCCAGCTTTTACTAACATGCCGTCCACATGGCCATGATAACCGCCTTCGAATTTCATCACGAGTTCTCGCCCCGTTACCCCGCGAGCGATACGCAGGGCTGTCATTACCGCTTCAGTCCCTGAGCTCATGAGCCGCACGCGTTCGAAACCTTTAAATCCAGAAAGGATGAGCTCGGCAAGCTCGACCTCCCGTCGATGGCTGGCGCCGTACGAAAGACCGCCTTTTGCTGCCTCGACAACAGCGTCAACCACCTGAGGATGAGCATGGCCGAGAATGAGCGGACCCCATGACTGACAGAAATCTACAAACATGTTGCCGTCCGCATCGGTAATGCGACTTCCGGTCGCGCTCTCTATGAACAGCGGCGTGCCGCCTACATGCTTGAAAGCGCGCACAGGGCTGTTCACTCCCCCTGGTATCAACGTTACCGCCCGATCAAATAGCTGTCTTGACTTGCTTAGCTCAATACTCATGTCGGCGTTCCATTGTATCCCTGGCGATTACTTATACTTCATAGTATTTACGTATTCACGCATCTTCACGATTGTATGATGAACAATCTGGCTGACAATGGATTTGCTATAGGATTCGATCAAGTCCTTCTGGTCCTCCGAGACGTTTAAAGAGCTCATGAGCTTTTCGTATTCCTGCTGGCGAATCCCCTCCGCCATATTTCTCAAAGAGACAATGGCAGGTACGATGTCGTGTGTATTCAGCTTGTTCATCATTGTTTGGACTCTATCTCTGATGATCTGGCTTGCTTTCTCGGCTTCCTCGGTTCTTATAGAGAGATTGGATTCCGCAACCGACTTCAGGTCGTCGATATTATAAAGATAGACATTCTCAAGTCCTACGACATTTGGGTTGACGCTCCGCGGCACCGAAATATCAATAATGATAAGCGGCTTCCCATTCCGCAACGAGCTGGCTTCGACTACCTCTTCCCGGTTGATTATGTATCCTTCCACATTGACCGAGCTGATCACGATGTCCACTTTTGGCAGGTACTCGAAAAGCTCGTAAAACATAACCGGTATGCCGTTGAACGTTTCCGCCAGTTTCACAGCTTTCTCGAAGGTTCTATTGGTGACATAGACCCTCTTCACGCCATGGCTCATAAGATTCCGTACAGTGAGCTCTCCCATTTCTCCTGCCCCTAGGATCATCACGCTTCGTCCCTGAATGTCATTGAAGATATTTCGGGCCAGGTTCACAGCGATATAGCTCACCGATACATTACTACGTCCGATGTTTGTCACAGAGCGCACTTTTTTAACAAGGCTGAAGATCTGGGGAAAGAGACTCCGGAAAACGGGCCCCGCCGTTCCTGCATCAACGGCCAACTTATACGCATCTTTCATCTGACCGAAAATCTGAGGCTCTCCAAGAACCATCGAATCCAATCCTGATGAGACTCCACAGAGGTGCTCGAGGGCTTTTTCATTCTTGTATGTGTATATGTAACTCTGGATTTGGCCGCTGGCAAATTCTTTGAGATTGTCCCTTTTAAACAAGAAATCTAATATCCCTTTAGGCTCTTCTGTCAACATAAGGGCGTAGAGCTCGACGCGATTGCACGTGGACAGAATGGCACATTCCAACACTCCTTCAACGTTTTTTAATGCCCTTAAGGCCTCCGGGAGATTTTGCTCCTCGAAAGAATATTTCTCCCGTATTTCTATCGGAACAGTCTTATGGTTCATTCCGATCGCGACGATGTTCATGGTACCCTAGATTTCCTGGGAAGCACCTGCTTCATACATTTTAGCCGGCTGCTCGAACGGACATGAGTGCCAAGTAGTTTATGTCACTCTTTTCTTGTAGCTCTTTCTAATGCCCGTAATAGTGATAATAATGCCTCATGTAATAATAATCATGTTCATCAAGACTGATGTTATTGAGAATGACTCCGGCGCACTTGATCTGGTGCGTATCGAGCTTTTCCTTGGCTCGCTTGAGCGCATCCCGGGTAGTCTTTCCTCCCCAGACCACAAGGATAACCCCGTCGATTTTCGGGCCAAGGACTACGGCATCAGAGACAGGCAAGAGAGGCGGCGAATCAAACAGGATGTAATCGAAGTGCTGCTTCATGGAATCGACCAGGCTCCCCATCTTCTCCGACCCAAGCAGCTCGACCGGGTTCGGCGGCACAGGTCCTGCATTGATTAAATAAAGATTGGGAATTTGCGTCACTTTTGCCAGGTCTTTGAGGTCGGCCTGAGCGCTCAAGTAATGCGTCAGACCGTTCAAATTTTGGATCTTAAAAACCTTGTGCTGTTTGGGCTTTCTCAAGTCCGCATCAATGATCAGGACCCTTTTGCCGGCCTGGGCAAAAGTAACGGCAAGGTTTGAGATAGTCGCAGTCTTACCTTCCTGAGGAAGCGGGCTGGAGACCACGAAGCATCTCAGCTTTGAATCTGCGGCAGAAAGAAGTAGAGTCGTCCGGATCGAACGGTAGTTCTCTGAGATATTCGACTTTGGCGAAAAATGGGTGATAAGCTCGATAGATTTTGGTTCCGGGATCTCGATTGCATCTTCTGCCTCGCCGCGCCCGTCTAGTTCTTCTTTCTTCTCATCAAGGAGCCATTGGCCGGCATCGCGATTTCTTTCGGATTTGCGCGATTTCTTGTGAACTTTAATATTGACCGCCCCGTCTTTCACTTCTCTGGCGCGGAGCTTTCTGAAGCCGTCAAGGCTGAAAGCGGGAACAATCCCCAGCGCGGGGAGCCCGGCGTATTTTTCAACATCCTGGAAACTCTTTATTGAATCGTCTAAACGCTCAAATAAAAATGCCAGGCCTATTCCTCCGAACAGCCCGATCATCAGGGCCAACGCAATGTTCATTTTTTTCTTCGGACTTGAGGGATAAAGCGGGGCCACCGCCCTATCCACAATCCAGACGTTTGAAGTCCTCAACCCTTTAAGCCTTGCCGAAATGCCTGTTTCGCTTTGCCGCTTCATTAGCGAATCGAGCAGGCTCTTCTTGTTTTCCACCTCGATCTTCAGGCTGTTATAGAGAATGGCGTTGCTGTTGAGTTGGATGGCTTGTTGTTTCTGCTTATTAAAGACCTCCTCGAGAGATTTTTCCTTCTTGAGCGCCGCCTGGTAGTCGGAATAGGCGCCTTTGAGCAAATTTTGGGTCTCGTTTTGCAGCGACTCCTTGGCTGAATCGAGTTCGGTTTTCAACCTTTGCATCTCTGGGTATTCGGGCTTAAAAGTCTCGGATTTCTTCAGATACTCCCGGGTCAGCCTGGCATAGTCCTCCTTCAACGCCTGAATCAAAGGGTTCACCAGGGCTTCAGGGATATAATCGGGCGAAGCTATTCTTATCTCGTTATAATAAGTCTCCTTATTGACCCTTTCGAGCTGGGCCTCGGTCAGGGCCCGGTTGAACTCGCCGAGCTTCTCGATAATGGTTGTTTCCTTATCGCTCAAAACAACGATATTTTTATCTACCCCGTATTGCCCGATTTTTCTTTCCGTTTCTTCAATTTCGGCTTTGACGCTGGCAATCTGATTTGACAAAAACTCCGTTGCCTGCTCTGTGGCCAGGAATTTTTTCTGAATATTCATATCAATAAAGGAGGTGAAAAGAGCATTAAGAACGTCAGCCGCGAATTTGGGGTCATGGGCTTTGAAATTGACTTCGACCAGTCTTGTCAGCTTTATCGGCGTAATTTCAAGCCGGCCAAGGAAATTATCAATAAGCTTTTCGCGGAACTCCGTGTCAGATTTATCCGGAACAACGCCCTCTTTGCCAATCTTGCCGATAAATTTCTCATTCTCATAAAGCTTCAGTCTACCGATTGTATCATTAGCCAGCGCTCGACTCTGCAGGAGCCTATATTGAGTCTGAAAGTAGTCATCATTAAAGGTTTCGATCTGGAAGATGTCTTGAAAGCTTAAGATATTCGGCTCTTTCTCTATAAGAAGCGTTCCTTTGGCCGTATAGGTCGGTTTTATCCGGAAAGAAGCGATTGTCACCGTTGTCAACACAGCAAGCGCAAACGATATGACAATCCACTTCCTCTTCAGAAGGACCGCCCAAATATCTCGCAGATTTACTTCCGTCTTTTCTCTTTGGATTTCATGCCCATAATTGTCCATGACATTCTCCTGCTAAAAGATTGATTCCGGCACGTAAACCACATCCCCTTCCTGCAACTCAATATCCGCCTTTTTCCCCTTGATAATATCCTTCAGGTTCAGTTTGATATTGACCTCTTTTCCGGTTTTCTTGTCCTTCCTCTTGATTACGATTCCCGATTTCGAGGCGCCATCTACTGTCCCGCCCGCCTGCGCGATAGCCTGGAGCAGAGTGATCTTTTTCGACATCTTCACCTGCAGAGCTCCCGGATTCCTTACGGCGCCGAAGACAAAGACATTGATGATCTGATCAATCGGAATGTTGATAACATCCTTAGGCATAAGAGGGATATTCAACTTTTGATTGTTGTTGATGATCAAATCATTCAGGTCGATAGTAAGCTTGGTCTGAGTTTCATTTTCTCCTTCTCGCAGGATATACAATTCACTGGCGGCCTGGTCTGTCAATCCTCCCGCCTGAGAGATCATCTCTAGAAGAGATACTCTGCCTAAAAGTTCATACATCCCGGGCTTTCCTACTGCGCCGATTACGGACACCCTCTTGCTCTGATATTCTTTAATAAATATGGTGACACGGGCCTTCTTTAGATATTTTTCCTCGAGAAGGTCCGCCAGTTTCTTCTCCAGTTCTTCTCTCGTCAGGCCTTCAATCTCAACCCTTCCGAGCAAAGGCAGAGAAACAGACCCGTCCTCAGAAACCCGCACGGTCTGGTTAAGATCAGGCAGCTCGAAAACCGTAATCTCCAGCAAGTCTTTGGGTCCTATTTTGTATTCTTTAATAAAGGTCGCCTGGTCCTCCTGGGGATAAATATTAATACAAACTAAAATAATAAAAGACGTCGCCAACAAAAAGATGTTTCTTTTTTTTATCATCATTCTTCTACCTTTTACAGCCTAAAAATCATGGGTCAGGTTCATCCCAACTAAAGTCTGTTTCCCATTCATCCAATATACGGAGGAATCCCTTTCCCAATAAGTCGCGATCACTCCCAGGCCGATTTTCTTTTTTATCCTAAAATACAGCCCTACCGACTGGCTTCTATAATTATCTTCTCTCTTTTGGAGAGAAGATTGTCCCGATATTGTCGCGGGATAAGTATTTCTTCCCGAATAGTAGCTATAGTCCAATCTGATATTCCTGGATAAATAGAGCGACGCGCCGCTTCCGATGATGTTCTCTAAATAATAAGCATTATCATACCAGGCCGAAAACTGTACATCTCTCCTGTAATTCGCCCTGATTGTCAGAGGTCTTACCACCCTAATCGAGAGACCTGTATCTCCGACCATTCCCTGGTAACCCCTGATTCCTTCTAAAAGAACATCAAAATATTTATACCCCAGGCTGATTCGGCCGCGAAATACCCCGAGGGGAGAAAATTCAAAACCGCCATGGATTCCAGAACTCTTAGAATCTCGAGGATTTGAGGGGTATTGAAAGTCGAAATAAGCAGACTCAAAATTCAGGAAAAACTTCGTCTGGAAAGAAACCTGGTAGTATCCTGTAAAACTTGCCCGGCTCTCTGTATGATTTAGGTCGTATTTTAACCTGAACTCACCAAAAGAAAGGTCTTCATAATCGTACTTGGCTTGGCTGAACCTGATAAACAGAGAAGTTTTTCTCGAGATCTGCCATAAAAGCGAACCCTGGGAGCTGTACTCTTTTCTCCGCGGCCGAATATCTATCTCGGTGTTCCATATTTCCTGGGCTACGGAGTATCCTTTTCCCAAGGTAATAAAAAATCTATTCAAAATAAAATGAACCTGACCACTAAGATAGTTATTCCAGGTTCGTTCACCTTCGGTCTTCGTAAAATAGATATACTGAGGCGATTCATAGATAGAAATCACAATCTTCTTTTTTATTGGCAAATTGACATAGAACTCAGGACCTATTGTAAACGAGAAATCCTTAATGGGATTATTAGGGGTTCTATAAACGTTAGAATCATAGCCTGCATTGGCTAAATACAAAACCGTTCTTATTCTGAATGGTCCCAGGCTAAGACCAGCCGCTTTAATCTGTTGCTCCAGATCATATCCCAACCACGTCTTCCCCCACCCGTAGGCTTTATCTGCTCCAATCGCCGTAAAACAGACCATAGCAATTATCAATAAGCTAAGCTTCTTTTTCTTCATTGTTTGACGAGCTTTTTAGTACAGACTTTTCGGATCGCGCAGTCCGTCGGCACGGCAAGAAGAGATTAATGATTTGATGGAAATGAGGCCAGACACGGCGAACAGTTTGGCGGCCTCTCTTTCTCGTCAAATATCGCCAGCGTCTCTGCGGGGCGGGCATAATGGATATGTTCTTATTTTAAGTATCGATTTAATCCTGTTCATCTGCTCTTTTCGTAGATATTCTATAACATTTTGCGGAATTTTTATGGGCGTCCTGCTCAAAAAGCCGCCGGTATATCCAATAAGCCTGAAGACACTCCCGATGATAAGTGGTTTCGCTTTAATTCTCTTCGTACATTTTAATAATTCAAATAATGGATGATTACCCACGAAATAATCTTCTTTTCCTAAACAATAATGGGCACCTAGCATGTTTGCTTTTTCTGTGCCTGTGCCCCGTTGATGGAAGACTCTTAGATCAGGGAATGACTTCGTTGACCATCCGTGCATTCTTGCCATCACTTCTGCGATACAGTCTTCTCCGCCTGTTTCTATGGGGAGATAATTGCCAACACTTTCAAAGCATTTTCGTCTGAACGTTTGAATGGAGCCTGGGACACTATGCTCTGAATTACCAAAACGCACCCTATATTTTCCATCCTGTAATTCATAGATCCACCCTCCAGCGATGCCCAGCTTTTCGTTTTCTCTAAATCTTTCTAATAAACGCTCAAAATAATTCGGGCCAAATTCAATATCGGCGTCAATATTTCCAATAAAATTATAATCCATTCCTTGGAAACTTCGCAGGCCTTTATGGATTGCACGCACCTTAGAACCAAAATCCCGAATATTTCCACTTTTATTATTTAAGAGTTGAATGAAATTATGCTTTAAAGAGAATTTATTCACTATTTCTTCAGTCCGGTCGACTGAGCCGTCGTTCACGATAATCCATTTCTCAGGATGAACAGTCTGGGCGACCACGGATCGAATCGTCTTTTCTATATAGGATTCTTCGTTTCGAGCTGCTGTCACCAGTACATACTTGGTATCCATAAGATTGACGATTAATCTAAAGCGTTTTTATTCCAGCCCACCGATCAGAAGTCAGACCAAAGGAATCTCGATGGAAGATTCTCCTTTATAAAGAAGATCAATGTGGCTGCTCTTAGCCTTCAATTGAGAAGATGCAGTCTTCCGAGGTCTGTGCAATCGTAGAAACATGCGCGGCTCGGAGACGTCAGCATCATAATTGATGCGGAGTCCAAGAGAGTCGCCATTATGGCGGGCATCTCCAAATGTCACTGAACGTCTCCGACGAAACCATTGGACCACTTGGCTAGCTGTGCCGAACCAGACACCAAGGGACTTGAGCTCTTGCACCAGGCGGACATAGAACTCATCCCATAGTCGCTCCGGAGCTAGGCTCCTTTGGTGCCATAAAAGTGTTATGACTCCACCAAATCGGGTCGCCGTCTTCAAAATGGTCTTGCATAGATTCCAAGCCTGGGTAGGGCTCAATCCCAACCTTTTTGGGAAAAACAGCGCGGTATCCTGAATGTGAAGGGGCAGTTCGAGCAATCGATCAATTCCCAGGGGCCGAAATACCTGCGTCGTTCCAGCCTTATAACCGATGGTTTCGTTGTACCCGAAGGTCGAATCATAATCAAAGCCCGCCTGTTCTAGAATGGCAGGAGAGCGGCGGTTGAAAAAGAGCCAATGGATCCGGACACCTATATCTTTCTGCCCTGTCATTTCGACAATTCGATTCATTTCCTGTTTGCCCTTCTCCGCATTGTTCCACGCATCGATTCCGTGTAGTCCGATCTCGAATCCCCTGTTAATTAACCTTTCCGTCTGCTTGCGCAAATCACCTATGTCATAGGCCGTTGCTCTGCGCCCGTGAAACTGCCCCTCCATATTCTCTCCGGCTCGGTTCTTAAACGGGATTAAAAAAAATGTCGATGCAAGGTGGGTCTCAATTTCAAGGTATCTTTCAAAATCATCCCAGAAATCCTTTATTATTCCGAGGTATACAAGCGGAAGCGAGAAGACGGCAGTCCAGTTCTTCATCACCTGGGCAAAAGGAATATTACCTTTCGCATATTCAGAGAAAGAACCGAATAGTGCGCGGTAGACAAACCCCCACATTGTGTAATCTAGTTTGTGCCGGCGGATACCCCCAAAATCAACATCATGAGTGAGACAGACAATGAACTTATGACCCCAAGGGATTGGAGGAATCTCCACCAAGGGGATACCAGCATTAACAATCCAGTCGCGCAATAGCGAAATGTGAAATTCAAGAGTCGGAATGAAAGCATATCTAATGGGTTGACCATCTGACAGGAGGAATGCAATTTCTTGAAATAGGTCATATCCTACTCTCAAGATTTCTCCCTGAGGCTCAGAAAACCCCAGAACAAAGGCATCAGAACAAAACTTGTCTTGCATCAAGGGCCCGTCTGTGCGGTGAAAGGTTGTCAGTTTGCCGTATATTGGGAGACGGATCCCATCGGCAGTAGTAAGTTGATGGGAGGCCGAGGATTCCCGGGCTATTTTTTTTTGCGTGTCAAATTCCGCAGGATCCGACGAATAAATAATAAGGAGATTAGCATTCAAAGCGGGAGTTTCAGCGAGTGTGGAAACCACAACTTCATAGTGTCGTCCCTCACCAAAGAACTCCCACGGGGTTTTGAAGAGCTCGAAGAATTCCCGAGCAGTATCCCTTTCACTATCCTTGCATAGAACGCCGATCATCCCGTGCGCCCCTCCAAACTAAACGCGCATGAAAAACCTTAGGGTACTGAGCGCCCCAGTGAGCCAGAAATCTTAAAACCGCTCCTTTAATAAAGCCGCTTTGGCTGTCAACATCAAGCGGACTAACCTGCCAAATGTCGGCCAATATAACGGGGCTATGCATTTTAGTTGGTAATACAAATAGGATGGTGTCAATTTTTGCCAACGTCGCACAACTCTACCTTTTTTATTTAGCATCCAAGTTGAAGCCCATATGTTCAAATTTTTGCTGTTCGGCACAAGGGACACGTTCCGTTGGACTTCCGGTCCTAGCTCAACCGAATAGCCATGGATCCTTTTTCTGGTGCCTGAAGGATCGCTATAGCCTCTTGAGCCAAAGTGTTGGACGTTAATTTTTCGGATCGTGCTAGCAGCATACTCATGGTTTTGATGGACTACGGCGACAGCTTCAGTAATATCCACTAAGGGGACCCCTTTCGCCCACGCTTGCCACACCAGCCAATTGTCCCAGGCAAAGCGGCCTATCGCAAAGGGAGGTATATCAGTGAACATATCCCGCGGAAAACAGAAAAAATCTATGCCATTTGGTTCATGCAACTTACCTTTCCGCAACAAAAGGCCCTGCAGAGTTTTTTCCCAATCTATGGAATCAAAGTTCCACGTCTCCGTAACGTCGACGTCCCAGCGTTGACCCAAAATAAGAAATGTGGGCATTCTTGCCGCAACGATTTCAACCGCTCGCATGAAATCGCTCATGAGCATGATGTCAGAATTTATGTAACAAACAACAGAGTGATTAGCTCTCGCCTGTCCGATCTGAAAAATCGAATTGACAAGGGGAGTGCCATATTCATTTCTGTCGACTTCAGCTATATGGATGAGGCCAAACTCTTGACAGATTTCTGCTATCCCCTTATCAATACCCAGAAGAATGACCTCAGGCTTTGGTCTTAGGAGAGTCCAACTTTCGATTGCATTCCTTTGGATTATATCAGTGTGGCCCTGGAAGGGCTTGGGACATGCGAAGAATGTAATCATATTATCGCCTCTACATTTAGCATGAGTGAGATCCATGGAAATTCTGACCTATACGTTGCCTAACTCCCTTTATATTCTTGCGCCATTGGGATGGAAGCAGGGCGAAAATAGATCTTGAGAATCTGCCGGTAAGCTCAGCCAGGATAAATGGACAATTCAAAGGGTCGAGCGTGAAGGCCCGTTTCAAGTACTGGAACGTAGGTTTGAGTTGCTTAGTCCCTCGCCAAGTGTATACGCTACCCACCAGAAACGAATTGCTCAGCGCCCGCCGCTTAAATCGTGCTGAATTAAAGGGTGCAGGCAGACCCGACTGCTGAAAGAACTTTTTGGTTACTCTTACCTTTGCCTCTCCCATATCTAACCGTTGACTCAAACCACGACAATTCCGCACATAAGCTATGTGAAAGGGCGCGTATCTGATCGTCCCGACCATCCCGATACGTAACCACAAATCATGGTCTTTACCATTGCCGAACTCGGCATCAAGCCAGCCGACCTTCTCAAGGATCGGGCGGCGCATGAAGGACGTCGCTTGCGGAACGGTGTAATGGCAGGACCTGACAGCAGATGCCAAATCCCACTTGCGCGGCCTGATCATACTTCTAATCACCTCTCCATCCTCAGAAATCTCTGAGTAATCACCATAGAGCACATCGACATCTGGGTTTTTCTGTAGGTATGCCACAGCCTTGCCGATAGCGTGGGGAACAACATAAAGGTCATCCGCATTCAGCCAGGACAGGATCTCGCCCTCGCTCATCCGCCAGCCCTTATTGATGGCATCCGAATGACCTTTGTCCCGTTCAGACACCCACTTAATCCTATTCCCATATTGCCGAAGAATCTCAACGGTGCCATCATTCGAGCCGCCATCCACAACGATACACTCGATACGTTGATAGTCCTGTTTTAGGATACTCTCGATGGTAGGTATTAAGTAATGTGCCCGGTTTAGGCAAGGGACTACAACGGATACCAGTGAACTTGGACTTTCGATATCCGTCAAGGCACTTTCTATCATCGAATTATCTGGAATATGTGATTCTCACTTGCCTGTGGCTGAGGAAATGGGGGAGGACGCTCTTTTGACAATCTTAAGCACCTTGGCCTTTACAAACTTGAGGTCACGAGTTCGTAATGCACCAGTGGCGAGACTGAGAACAATAAATATAAATGAAATTAAGCCCGCTCTGACGATAAGAGTAAACCATCCAAATACCCGGCCAGGCAAGAAATGTGCAGACAAAATCGTGCCTGCTTCAGCAAGAATTATCCGAATATATGGGGCCAGGCTTCCTCCCCAGCTTTTGCCACCAAGCAACTTTCTTTGCGCAAACAGGTCATATGCGAGGTTGCTAATAAAAAGGCCCATAAACACACCAAGAGCGACACCCGGTGCCCCCCAGTTCGGAGCCAGGAGAAGAACTGGCACTGTCATGAATACCGCCGTCCCGATGGAAGCAATCAAATTGATGTCCGCCCTGCCCATACCATTGCATACCTGGTATGCAACCGAACCCGAAGAGCGCCATACAACACCTGCAGCGAGGAGAGCAAATACGAGCCAAGACTTAGCCATGAATTCAGGGCCGACCCAGAGCGCTAGGATTTCTTTGGACAGAACCACCAGCGGTATCGCGACAAATGCCGATAACCAGAATAATATCCTGATCATTTCGTGGTACAGCTGGCGCAGTTCCTCCAACTTATTTGTCGCCATGGCTTCGGAACTCAATGGATAAAGCGCCGTTGTGAAGACATACATCATGCCTGGGATTCTTTCTGTTATTTTGGTCGGAACCGTGTAATAAGCCATAGCTGAAGTGCCCAAAAGGATGCCGACCAAAGTCCTGTCAATTTGTAGTCCAATTTGGCTGGTTACTTGCCCTGCAAACAAGAGGGATGAAAAAGAGGCTAAGCGCCTCAAAAAAGTCGCGCTGACAAGCGACTTGTCATCGGAACTTGGAAACATGTGAAGAAGGCGCCAAGCGACGATGGAGAAAAACGCCAATCCTAAGGCACTCGAGAAAACCTGCGCTATCACTGCTCCCAATAATCCCCATCCTAACCATAGCGCGAGAACGATCGCCACCGTGTTCACGGTTCCTACAACCAGCCCCACTTGATTTCGAATATCGTATCGCCGCATCGCGATAGGGACGCTTTGCAGGGCGCCGATTACTCCGTTTAGAAAGAAACTGAAGGCAGCCAAGCGGAAGGCAATAACTGCAGTTGAAACCAATGCAGGAGGAATCGCAAAGACTTTTCTTGCCAGCGCATTCGCGGCCAAGAACATGATGGAGGCTCCCAGCAGTGACAGCGCCCCATTAATCACGATCCCACCCAGTGCCGCCTTGCGTAATTCTGACCACTCCTTATGGGCATAGGTCTCAGCCATAAAGCGCACATTGCCCATTGCGACCGGAGCATTGAGCAAACCAAGATATCCGGCGACAATCGACACAATGGAAAAGATGCCATAGGCATCTGTGCCCAATATTCTGAGTATATAAGGGACCGATACAATGGCCAAGCCAACCGGCCATGCCCACCCAAGCAAGTTGAATGTGGTGTTTCGTGCCAGCCCCTGTGTCAAAGAGGCATCCTTTATAGAGGATGGTGGGAGAACTTGAAATTCTTCAGTCATTCGTCGAGATCCGTTTCCTAATATGAGTGGAAGCCACGATCCATAGTATTCGATCCGCGATAAACGTGCTTGGTGTATTGATCCTCAATCTGAGGAGGCCGGATTAGGGCAGCAGATAGACCTGCCAGGAGCCAGAACTGAGTAAATACCAAGCTGCCAAGCAGAGCATAATCCGTCATGCTATGCAAAGCCAGGGCAACAAAGGCAGAGAAAAGACCAACTCCAGCTACCCAAACCGTATCGTTAGGCGCACTCTTGATGATCCGCCAGGTCTGGATCAGCAGAACTGCCAGGAAGCCGAGGAACGGTATCAACCCGACCACGCCAGTCTCTGCAGCAATAAGCAGAAACGCATTATGGACAAGGGGCGAATGCCCGAAAAGCGGAGCGCCGTATTTGGGGACGACCACCGAATAGTTGTTCAATCCCACACCTACCCAAGGGTGATCTTTGATGACAGCGAGCGCAGTCTGGGCGAGCGTGATCCTAACATAGGCAGAGCCCTGATCGGGACTCGTAAGGCGAGACAGGATTATCCTTGGACCGAAGAGACTGAGTCCGAAAAGGACTAGGGCAGTCGCTCCAGCTAATCGTATTGCAGCCTGTAAACCAATTCGTTTACGACGGGTAGCCAGCACAAGGACAATACAGATGATCACTAAGAGGTTGATCCACGCGCTGCGCGAGAGGCTAAAAACCAATGCCAGAATACCAATACAGACCATAATCCCCGCTAGGACTTTAAATAAGAGTCTTGTCTTGGAAAACAAAAAACCTAGCAAAAAGGGTATCACAGTCATTAAGTACATAGCATAAGAATTTGGGTGCCCCAAAGTGCCCTGGACACGGCTAACAAGGCCCACACTAAGTTCCTGCTTATGTACTTCGGCTGTCTCGGTCAGAAAACCGAGGCCCAGGGGGTGTCCAGTGGCCCCTTGGTAGATACCTACAAACGCCTGGAATAGCATTGCTAGCATAAATCCCGTTATAACCCAAGTAACGTCAACCTTATTTTCGATACTGTTTGCGACAACCCAGCAAAGCAATAGCATCTGGCCCATGCTTATCAATTGAAATGCGACAAGCTCACCATCTCCGGCCGCAAGAATTGAGAACGAAGAAAAAATCAGCCAGGCGAGCGCAGGGACCGTGATTAAAGTAAAGAAACGAGCTTCGATTTGCCCAAGCGCAAGCTTGACCGAAAAGAGCAACAGCAACGCCAGAACCAGGATATCTGTGTGGCTAACGCCTACTCCGCTTGCCAAGCCGAGATGCTCCGGGCGACGTATCAAGGCTTTGCCAAAGTAAAACGGTGTAGTAAAGGCCAGCATAAGGAGGAGAATTCGCCTTGGCCTTCCTGCAATTAACATCAATACCGCGGTTGCAAATGCCGCCAAAGAACCGGCCTTCCACTTGAGCGGGGCATCAAGCAGGATCCCCCCTCCACTTAATATGCCTGCCATGATACACAAGGCAAATCTAGATATTTCTTGCCTTGTTTTCATGAATGTCACGGTCATGCAGTCTCCTGCTTAGCACAACAAGGCAGATTTAATATTTTTTAAGCAGCTGGGCATCCCGGTAGAAGCCGGTCATATCTTGACTCATAATTTAATGTTGAATTCCAAACCAGCGGTCGATTTGACCTTGAACGCAGTTGACTTCCATTTCATGCCCATTTGGGGCGATATTCGACTTATCCCGGTTAAAGGTTATTATCTTTACATTGTCTGCCTGGCCTAAAACTGAATATATCCTTTTAATCTGTTGGGCTCGACGGAGTGCTGCGTTAAAGTCGCCTGTTGAGTCCTGGCGGCCAAGTTCGATAATCAATCGTCTTGGATAGCTCGCAAGCAGCTTTGTGCCGGCGTCAGGCAGTAGAAGTCTATTGTACCGATAATAGTACGGATACATATATCTCCATTGTACAAACATCTGCTGATAACTTGGACTAAAAACGTTTGTTCCGGAAGCAGCGATCACGTTAATTCGTTTGTCTTCAACTCCCGCGTCTATTGAGGTATCGCCGCCCAACGAAATGCCGTATATTGCTATCCGGCTAGGATCAATCGCTGGCTTAGTCTCCAAATAATCTAAGGCAGAGACCACTTTGTCCACGGTTTCATAATACCTATAGTCGATTCCCATCGCCTCAGCTGCCCAGTTCATACGATTATGCATCATCAGTTCATAGGAAAAGTCAGGACTTGACGGAATGTGCAGGGCGAAAACAACGTAGCTGCCCTCAAACCGGCAAGCCACTCCACGATGATAGTCTTCATGGTCGATAAGGAACAAATTTTCTGGGGTACTCGTCATACCGTTTGGGATAATGATGACCGGATGAGGCCTCTTTTCCAAAGGAACTGACAGTATCCCTGCTACGGTAAGCCCCAAGCCGTTTTGAAATCTTATGCGCCAACGACGGGAGTTGCGAACCTCGCCGATCAACTTTTCTTCGAGGTTACTTATAACATGCTCTCGTGCCATTAGCCTTGTCCTGTTAGCGAAATTACAGTTTGCCTCACGGATCGCATCAATCAGATCTTGAGCGTCTTTCGGCGTAGCCGGTTCGTTTAGGTTAAATCTGGCTTGATTCTCAAGCCACTTGTCCCGAGCACGTGACTCGAAAAAGAGAAGTAATTCCTCGAGCAACGGCTCACGTGGCAAAGCCTCGGCCCCAACTAGGTTGCGGATCTTAACAAGTTGTAGTTCAATATCGTGGGGATAAATAAAAAGAAGCAATCCATAGAAGAAATTGGTGCTCAGTAACAAGATGCCTAAATATCTCCATATCGGACTGACAGGGCGCTTCCGGAATCGCGGAATTGTGACGATAGCTCCTGCGATGAGTATTAGAACGCCTGTTGAAGCCAGAAAATACTGTTTATGGCCAAATCCAGAGCCGGGATGGCTCAGCCGCAACCAGTGAACTGCCATACTGAAAATAATTATGGTCGCACCGGCTAGAATGAGTATAAATCCAAACAACCTTTTCATAAGATTAGCTTCAAAGGTAGATTCACATCTTAGATGACACCCAAATGATCAAGATCGGGCAAGCCTGCTTCTTCTCTAGTCACCTCATGCGGCCAATGCCGCTTGAAGTGTGTACCGGCAAGTTGGCGCGCTACCTGGGCGACTCTATCGGATTCCAGGCCGGTTTCGGTTGCGATTCTACCGACTATCGCTTCCAGTTCAATCTGGGCAACACACCTTGTCCCATCGAACTTATTTTGCAGCAGACGCACGATCACCCTGTCCAACTCATGATATGGCAAGCCCAACTGATCCTCGTCGGTTCCGCCAGGAATCACGTCGAGCCCATCAGTCGGAACTACAAGCAACGCTTCCTCCGGCACGCCCAGCGCTTGAGCCAGGACATTCTCCTCCAGACCCTTCCATATGTGTTGAATTGGGGAATAATCACCGACATCTCCGTTCAGTGTCCAGAAACCCATCCAGAATTCGGATAGGTTATCGGTAGAGACTACCAATCCGCCGGCCAATTGGGCGATGTGATAGAGCGTAATCATGCGCAAACGCACCTTAATGTTGCCCGCTGCTCGGGCCTTGCACTTTATCATGCGCTTGAGCAAGTGATCGTCTCTATAATCGCGCATGATCTTGATGAGTTGGTCATGTACTGACCCGGCCGAACTGTATCGAGTCATAAGCTCATGATACTCTGATGTCAGATCAACCTTGATCCAAGGGATCCGGAAGTGGTCCAGAACGGACCGCGCAATTCGCTCCACCTCCGGGTCTGACTCACATGGCATCAATACTCCGATGGGCTTTATACCATCCAACGCACTGAGCAATCCAGCGATTACAGAGCTGTCCAATCCTTCAGACTTGCCAAAGATGGCATACGACAGGTTGTTCTCCCGAAAATACGTCTGAATCGCGCGCCGAATCCTCTTAATGGATTCAATTGCTTGTTCATTGGTCAGGTTATACATCATGATCCCTTCCTCGCCAGCGATCCAACTCACCTAACATCGTTGCTCCACAGCTCCTTTAATCGAGCGCTACATGTCGCGTCGTCAATCCCGATACCAAGTCCGATATAGCGCACATGGGATGAAGAGTTCAACTTCTCGCGCAAGATTCGCCAGCAATCAAATACCACGACCGGTTGATTCTTCTTTGGAAAGTCCGCTGCTTGGAGGGCACGGAACTCGGGATCGGGGGTGGCAATCACAACGGCGTCTGCCTGCTGCAAGCACACATTCAAGTCTCCCAGCACGACGACTTTGTCGGTCAATTCCTGGCGGGCCATTTCCTTCGCCAATGGATCGTATGCAACAACACGGAACCCTGAGGCTGCCAACTCGCGGGCCAGATAGACTCCTTGCGATTCTTCTACGACATGGGAATATGGCTTGTATGCCAATCCCAAAATCGCCACCGTAGCGCGTGCCTTAAGGATCGAACCAAGCGATTGTATTAACTTTGCGGTCGAGGACCGATTCAATCGATCAGTTGTTTCAGCAAGGCTTGCTTCACATCCCACAGCACGGGCAAAGTAGCTGAGGGCAACGTTATCCCGAGGGAAGCACGGTCCACCATAACCCAGACCGCCTGTTAAGTATTTGCGTCCGATGCGCGTATCAAATCCCAAAGCGTTGCTGACTACATCTACATCTCCGCCTGGTAACCGGGAACACAGTTCAGCGAGCATATTGGCATAAGTAATTTTTGTGGTGACAAAGGTATTCAACGCAACCTTTGTGAGTTCAGCGTTCTCCAAGCTCATGCGCTGCCTGGGCGGATCATTTTCCATGATCTCGGCGTAGCAAGCTTGAAGCTGGTTTCCCGCTCGCTCATCATGTTCTCCGATCAGGTTAAAGTCCGGGTTCAAAAAATCACGAATCACGCTGCCCAGGGCGATGAACTCAGGGCTGTAACACAACCCAAAATCGCGTCCACACGTCTTCCCCGATTCTCTCTCCAGAACAGGCAGTAGTCCATATCGTGTTGAGCCTGGGAGCACTGTACTTGTCATAACGACGAGGTGATAACCTTCCTTTTTTGCCAATGCCCTGCCGATCTCCTGGAATGCCCACTTGGCATATTGAAGTGAAAAGGCCCCTCGCTCATCGCTTGGCGTAGGGACGATCACGAAACTCACATCAGAGTTCAAGATGGCTTCTTGATGGCTGAGGGTGGCTCGCAGCCTCTCCCGATTGGCCGCGATTGTTTCCTCCAATCTTGTTTCCTGAACAGGTGCATGACCTGCATTCATTAGATCAACGGCGTGATGATTGAGATCTACGCCAATCACTTGGAAGCCTCGACTGGCGATAGCCGCGGCCATACTGGCGCCCAGCTTGCCAAGCCCGATAATGGAATATGTCGTGCTCATTGTTATTTTCCTCCTATTAATTCTAGTAGGCCCCGCTCCCAAACAAAACAGCAGGGATAGTTCTTAGTAAAATCTTAATATCAAGCCACAGCGACCAATTATCCAGATATTCCAGATCCATTTGCATCCACTCGTCAAACTTGATTTCTCTTCTCCCTTTAATTTGCCATAAGCAAGTTAAACCAGGCCGCATAGAAAATCGTCGCCTGTGCCAAGCTTCATATTGTTTGACTTCCATTGGAAGAGTTGGCCTTGGTCCCACCAAGCTCATATGCCCCCAGAATACATTGAAGAGCTGAGGGAGCTCATCAAGACTGAATTTTCTTAATAACCTCCCTATCGGCGTCACATACTCAAGTTTCGTTTTCTTCCATTGAGGCTCATAAATTTCCTTATAAATATCTACTTGAGACAGCTTCTCTTGAGCTCCCAATTGCATTGTGCGAAATTTATACATAATGAATTTTCTCCCATTCAAGCCTATCCTCTCTTGTTTATAAAAAACTGGGCCGCTGGAGGTTAGCTTTATTAATATCGAGATAATTAAAATAAAAGGACTCCACATGGCAATGCACGCTCCTGAAATAGTAAAATCTATCATTCTCTTCGCGAAGATATCCCGCTCGCTTGGGACTGTTGTTTTGAAAGTTAGCAAGGGCATGCCATCGAGATCGGTTTGATAAGATTTGGCAATTTTCAGAGTAAACAAATCGACTGCAATCGTGACTTTTATACCTTCTACTTCACATTCACGAACGGCATTCTCAATATGGCTTAGCCTGAGCCTAGGTACGACAAAAGCAACTTCGTCAATGGCATGGGCATGCAAGATTTCAGGAATTTCTTTGAGTGTGCCTATGATTTTGACTCCATCGACGAATTCGATTCCCCGGCCCGGCTCGTCGTCGATGGCGCCCAAAATCTTGAGGCCCCATTCTGGATGATCGTTGATTTTGCGGATAAAGCCCGCCGCCCGCTGGCCCGTGCCAACGATCAAGATTCGTCTTTGATTGAGGCCTTGCCTGCGCACGGAATGCATGACAAGATAGATGATCGCTTTTTCAGAAAAGAGAAAACTAAAACTCATTATGGCGAAGATTGTGAAAAACATCCTGCTTACAAAGTGCAGCTTGAAAAGAAAGACGAACATGCCGAATCCCAAGTTAGCGAAAAACGCTGATTTGATGAGTATCCAGAGCGTCTCCAAGAAAGATCTCATCCTCAGAGGGAGATACATGCCGTTGAAATAGAGCATCAGACTCCAGAATGTGACAATTAGTAGAAGGAAAATAAAATGTTCGCTGGACGTACCGATTGCCTCCTGAACGGTCTTGAGGGGCACCAGGAAACGGGACAAGGAGTCGTTATCCAGACGCTGCCTCAGGAAATAAGAAAGCATGTATGCCAGCGATATAAGAAGACCGTCTATCAGCAAGATAGCTCTCCGGATAACAGCTTCTCTTTCTCTAATCATCGGGATATTGTCCTAATTAGCGGAAATGCATTCTCGTTGCGGCCGGCCTCGGATCAACATAAATCATAGTCTTGATAAAGAGGCTTATTTGATGGGTCTTAAGACCTTAGCGGGATTGCCGGCGACGATCGTCCTATTGGGAACGTCTTTAGTAACGACGGCGCCGGCACCC
>Ga0315275_10000208_pt1 | contig 47652 bp, 35 predicted proteins | sample YL17G03_0_MG_FD_205557 | JGI IMG/M metagenome (GOLD analysis project Ga0315275, IMG submission 205557) | Sediment microbial communities from Yellowstone Lake, YNP, Wyoming, USA - YL17G03_0 | ecosystem: Environmental > Aquatic > Freshwater > Lake > Sediment | place: USA: Wyoming | collected... | reverse complement strand
CCCTCCACCTCCACGCTGCCGGCGGCGCAGGCCACCGCCTGGAGGGCGTTGCTGAGGCCCGCCACCTGGGCCGGCGTGTCGGGGTCGGCGTCAGTGGGGAAGCCGTAGGCCTGGCATTGAGAAAGGTCCTGCCCGGCGCCGTTGACGATGTTGCAGTTCGTCGCGTTGAGGTACACGGCGCCGATCTTGTAGTCGCGTATCAGGCCGGCGAGTGCGGAGCCGGGCGAGGTGTCGATGCCCGTGAACTCCACCATCAGCAACTGGCCCACCTTCTCCCTCGAGCCCAAGGCGGCGGCCAGCCGGTCCACGAGCTGCTCGGCGTCCTGGCCGCCCTGCCCGTGAACCAGCGGCCCAGGTCGGGTCAGGAGGACGATAAGTACAGCCAGGACGAACCAGCGCATCGGCGTTTCCCATCCCAAAGAAACGCGTGGGACAATTCAGGATTGGCAAGCAGGCCCATTATACATCGCCGCCCCTTCCGGTTAGCGCAAGAGAAGTAGCCGTGCGTTTCCAGAGTCGCACCACTAGACGTATGGCAAAGTCCTGCTAAAATAGCGGGCAGCAGCAAGTATTCTGGCGGCGACAAGTCAGGGGTCCGCCGGCCTTCTCGAGGGAAAGATGAGTCGCGTCGTCTTCGATCGGGTCACCAAGCACTTCGGAGAAGTGGTCGCCGTCGACGACCTTTCCCTGGAGATATACGACAAGGAGTTCCTTGTCCTCCTCGGCCCGTCGGGGTGCGGCAAGTCCACCGCCCTGCGCATCGTGGCCGGCCTGGAGGACCCGACGCGGGGCACGGTAATCATCGGCGACCGCGTGGTGAACAACATCGAGGCCAAGAATCGCGACATCGCCATGGTCTTCCAGGACTACGCCCTCTATCCCCACATGTCCGTCTACGACAACATGGCCTTTAGCATGCGCATGCGGCACATTCACCGCCAGGAGCGGCACCGACGGGTGCTGGAGGCCGCCCAGACCCTGGGCATGACCGACCTGCTGCGGCGAAAGCCAGCCCAGCTGTCCGGCGGCCAGCGCCAGCGGGTGGCCCTGGGGCGGGCCATCGTTCGCCAGCCCTCGGTCTTCCTCATGGACGAGCCGCTCTCGAACCTCGACGCCAAGCTGCGCGTGCAGACACGGCGTGAGCTCATCAAGCTCCACCGCCGCCTTCAGACCACCTTCATCTACGTGACCCACGACCAGGTAGAAGCCATGACCATGGGCGAGCGCATCGCCATCCTGCTCGACGGTGCGCTCCAGCAGGTGGACCGCCCCCAGGACGTCTACGACCGCCCCGCCAGCGTCTTCGTGGCGTCCTTCATCGGCAGCCCGGCCATGAACTTCTTCCAGGCGGAACTGGCGAGCCAAGGCGATGGCCTGGTGGCCCGCAGCGCCGGCGTCGAGTTCCCCCTATCGCCCGCCCAGGGCCGGGCTTTGGCCAAGCTGCCTACACGAAACGTCACCATCGGCGTACGGCCGGAGCACATGCTCCTGGGCGAAGCGTCGGCAAAGACCGACCACTGTGTGCTGGCCGTCGTCGTCGATACAGTGGAATCGCTGGGGGCCGAGCAGCAGGTCACCTTCTCCAACGCGGACAGCACCATCCAGGCCCGCCTTGACCCCTCACCGGCGCTGCATGAGGGAGAACAGGTGCTGCTGATGTTCGCCTGTGACCACCTCCACTTTTTCGACCCTGAGACGGGCCTCCGCATCGAGGACAAATGAGGCGAGGCGTTGTCCGCTACCACCGCTGACCCGATGCCTCGTTTGCCGGTGGCGGGCCTGCTTGCCCGCGGCCTGACCCAGCTCAAGAACCTGGGCTTCGGTCTCCTCTTCCTGTGGCCTTCCATCCTTCTCTTCAGCGCGTTCGTCTTCTACCCGTTGATCAAGTCCGTCTACCTGGGCTTCTACGAGAGCGATCCTTTGGGCAACCAGGGCGACTTCGTCGGCTTCGATCAATACCGCAGCGTCTGGGGCGGGTCGGACTTCCGGCACAGCCTATGGATCACGTTCCAGTTCACCGTGTATACGGTAGTGCCCGGTATCGTCCTCGGCCTGGGCCTGGCGATGCTGGCCAACCAGAAGCTGCCCGCCATCTCCATCTTCCGCACCATCTTCGCTTCCACGGTGGCCACGTCAGTGGCGGTGGCGTCGATGATGTGGCTGACGCTGCTGAACCCGACCACCGGCCTCGTCACCTGGCTCCTGGACCAGGCCGGGCAGCCCCGCCTCAACCTGCTGAACGACCCCGACTGGGCTCTCCCCGCCGTCTCCCTAACGACCATCTGGCTGAACCTGGGCCTGGCCACCATCGTCTTCCTGGCCGGCCTCCAGTCCATCCCCGAACGCCTCTACGAGAGCGCGCGCATCGACGGGGCGAGCCGCTTAGGCACCTTCCTGCACGTGACTTTGCCCATGCTCTCGCCGACGTTGCTCTTCGTGACGGTGATAGGCATGATCCTCGCTTTCGAGTCCTTCGGGCAAATCCACATCCTCACCCGCGGCGGCCCGCTGGACGCCACTAACGTCATCGTCTACTCCATCTACCAGGAGGCTTTCCAGAGTTTCAACTACGGCGTTGCGGCGGTCCAGGCGGTGGGCCTGTTCATACTCGTATTGGGCCTGACAGCCCTCCAGCTCAGGTTTCTGGAGCGAAGGGTGTTCTACCAATAAGCCATGACCACCACCAGCGAGGCCCTAACAACTAAGGCTGCGACAGCCGAGCGGGCTGCCCGGTACCGCCCCTGGGGGCGCCACGCCCTAAGCTACTTGGGGCTCATCCTGGCGGCGACCGTCGTGCTGTTGCCCATCTACATGACGGTCGTCAACGCCCTCCTGGCCAAGGAGAGTATCGTCTCCTATCCACCGAAGCTCTTCCCCTTCGAGTGCTCCTGGGACATATGCTCAACAGCAGGACCGCAGTGGGGCAACTTCTCCAAGGCTCTGGACCAAGTGCCCCTGGTCCGCTACATGTGGAACAGCGCCATTATGACCGGCGTCATCGTCATCGGGCAGTTGGTCACCGCCTCGCTGGCGGCCTACGCTTTCGCCTTCCTGCGCTTCCCGGGACGGGGCCTCCTCTTCCTCATCTTCCTCTCCACCCTGATGGTACCCATCGAAGTCTCCATCATCCCCAACTTTCAGACCATCCAGCGACTGGGCTGGCAGGACACCTACCAGGCTCTGACCGTGCCCTTCCTGGCCACCGCGTTCGGCACCTTCCTCCTTCGCCAGCACTTCATGACCATACCCAAGGAACTGCGGGACGCCGCCGCCATCGACGGGTACGGCCACCTCCGCTTCCTGTTCTTCGTAGTGTTGCCGCTGTCGCGACCCGTGCTGGCGTCGCTGGCGGTCTTCGCCTTCCTCTCCGCCTGGAACCAGTACCTCTGGCCGTTGCTGGTCACCAACGACGACAACATGCGTACAGTGCAGATCGGGCTGGCAGCGCTGCGCGGCCGCGAGATCGATTCGTTCAACGTAGTGATGGCCGGCACGCTCATCGCCGCGATGCCCATGTTCGCCATGCTGATCCTGTTCCAGGGGCAACTGGTGCGCGGCCTCACCGCCGGCGCTGTCAAGCGCTAGGATTGGGATTTGCCTCCGCTGACCCCGGATCTTCTGCTTTCAATGCTGGCATGACATAGCGTCGGAGGGACAGCCATGAAGAGGACACTTGCACTACTGGCAGTTCTGCTCCTCACGCTGGGCCTGGCGGCCTGCGGCGGCGGAGACGAGGGAGGGGAGACCGAAGGCACCGCGACGCCGTCGGGTGCTACCCCGTCCGGCGCCACGCCGTCTGGCGCCACGCCGTCTGGGGAGACGGTAAAGATCAAGTTCTGGCACGCTATGAATGCGGCTAACCAGGAGGCTCTGAAGCAGCTCACCGATCGGTTCAACGCCTCCCAGAGCGAGGTGCAGGTGGAGCTTCAGTTCCAGGGCACCTACGAGGACAACCTCAGAAAGCTGGTGGCCTCCCGCGCCTCGGGCGATGTGCCCGCCCTCATCCAGCTTCACGACGCGAGCACCCAGCTCCTGGTGGACAGCGGCATGATCACGCCGGTGCAGGACTTCATCGACCGGGAGAACTACGACCTCTCGGACTTCGTCCAGCGCACCGTCGATTACTACACCGTGGACGGCAAGCTGCAGGGGATGCCTTTCAACATCTCTAATCCCATCCTCTACTACAACAAGGTCCACTTCCAGGAGGCCGGCCTCGACCCAGAGAAACCGCCGCAGACACTGGCCGAGTTGACGGAAGACTGTAAGAAGCTCACCATCCGCAACGAGTCGGGCACCCCCACGCGGCGCTGCATAGCGCTGGCGATCGACCCCTGGTACGTCGAGCAACTTCTCGCCCTCGGCGGCGACCTCTACGCCAACAACGGCAATGGCCGCGACGCCCGCGCCACCGAGGCGGTGTTCAACAGCGAGCGGGGCAAGGAGATCTTCCAGTGGTGGGGCGCCCTGATGAAGAGCGGCGACGCCCAGAACGTGGGCCGCAACCCCACCGGCGACCAGCACCTCCTGGCCGTGGGAGCGGGGCAGGCCAGCATGACCTTCGGCACGTCCGCCGCGCTGCGCACCGCCTTCGACGTTCTGGAGGCGCCGGGCTCCATCCAACTGACTGACATAGAGCTGGGCACTGCCCCCCTGCCCGGCTTCGCCGACGGCACTGGGGGTACCCTGGTGGGCGGCGCCGCCCTGTGGATCCTCAACCAGCGCTCCGAGAAGGAGCAGGAAGCGGCCTGGAAGTACATCAAGTACCTGGTGGAGCCCGAGCAGCAGGCCGAATGGTACAGCGGCAGCGGCTACTTCCCCATGCGCATCTCGGCCTACGAACTGCCGGCCGCCAAGGAAGTGGAGGCGAAGTATCCCGCCTTCCGGACGGCCGTCGATCCGTTCCTGGCGACCGCCTCCACTCGGGCTACCCAGGGTGCGTTGTTGGGGAACTTCGTCGACGTGCGGGTCATCGTCCAGAAAGCGGCGGAGGAGATGATCCTGAAGTCCAAAGACCCGGGCCAGGCCCTGGACGACGCCGCGAAAGAGGTCACCCAGGCGATCCAGGACTACAACCGCCGCATCGGCGAATAGGGTACCTTCGACCCTCGCGTGGGGAGAAGCAAGCGACGCCGGCGCGTCCTTACTCGACGCGCCGGTTGTAGTCTTCGATGATCTTGTTCGCTTCTTCGGCCGCGTCGTTGAGCGCCTCGATGGGGTCCTTGTCGCGCACCACCGTCTCTTCCAGACCCCGAACCACCTCGTCCCGCACCGCGTTGAAGGGGCCCAGGAGCGGGCCGACGGTGGCCGTCGTCGCCTTGGATGACCGGAAGATCTCCACGGCCGTGCGGAACTGCGGGTATTGCTCCATGGCCTGCTGAGCAGCGGGCAAGTCGTAGGAGGAGTTGGTTGCGGGCAGGTAGCCGGTGCCGGCGAACCACTCCGCCTGCTGCTCCGGCTCCATGAGCCACTTGACGAACTTCCACCCCGCCTGCTGCTCCGCTTCGGGACGATCCTTGGCGAACCAAAGGCCGCGGCTGTAGGTGCCGGAGGCGCCGATCCCGCCGGGCACACCCGGCACAGCGGCGACCCCCATCTCCACCTCCGTCTGCGCCAGGCTGCCCTCCAGCACCTCCACCACTGAGCGCAGTGCCTGCGAGCCGCTGCGGGTCATGGCCACCTGGCCGGAGCCGATGGCCAGGAGATTATCGGCCCCGGTAGGGTTGCGGCCCACGTCCACCCCCAGACCCTCCTTGATGGTGTCGTGCCACCACTGGAACAGAGCCTGGCCCGTCGGGCCGTTGAACGCGACCTCGGTGGCGCGGCCAGCGCGCCCGTTCTCGTTGTTCAGGTACAGTTCGCCGTGCTCGGCCAGCGCCACCTCCAGATACCAAGGCAATATGTCGAGCGAGATGCCGGTGCGCATTAGATTGCCGTGGGAGTCGCGCTTCACGAACTTGCGCGAGACCTCTTTCAGCTCCTCCAGGTCCTTAGGAGGCTTCTCCGGATCGAGCCCCACCTCGCGGAAGGCGACCTTGTTGTAGTAGAGGAGAGGGACGGAGATGGAGATGGGCATGGCCCACAGCTTGCTGTCAAGGGTATAGAACTGGGTAACCTTCGGGTCGAAGTCCGAGAGGTCGTAGTTGTCCCGGTCGATGAACTCCTGCACCGGCCGGAAGGCCCCGGTATCGATGAGGCGTTGCGTCTGCACCTCGTCCAGGACAGCGATGGTGGGCAAGTCGCCACCGCCCAGAGAGGCCAGCACCTTGGCCATGCTCTCCTCGTTCTTGCTGCCCTGGAAGGCAAGCTTGACCTTCACCTCGCTCTGGGAGCTGTTGAAGCGCCGTACCAGCGCCTGGAGGGTGTTCAGGTTGGAGGCCAGTTCGGTGTGCCAGTAGGTGATCTCCACCGTCTTGCCCGACGGCGTAGCGCCGGACGGCGTGGCGCCCGACGGTGTGGCGGTTCCTTCCGTCCCCCCTTTCTCCTCTCCACCCCCACCACCGCAGGCGGGCAGCCCCAAGAGAAGGGCCAGGCATGCCAAGAGGATGACCACCCTGCCTGCCGTTGCTCCACCAGCGCCCATGGCCCAGCTTCTCCCTCCGGCTATCGCACGCACCGCTCGCCAAGCACCGCTATTCGACGCGCCGGTTGTACTCTTCGATGATCTGGTTCGCCTCTTCGGCCGCGTCGTTCAGCGCCTCCACCGGGTCTTTGTCGGCGACTATCGTCTCCTGGAGCTGCCGCAGTACGGCCTGGCGCACCTCGTTGAAGGGGCCCAGCAGAGGGCCAAGAGTGGCCGGCGTGACCGGCGATGACTGGAAGATTTCCACACCGGTGCGGAACTGAGGATACTTAGCCATGATCTCCTGGGCGGCGGGCAGGTCGTACGAAGAGTTGCGTACAGGCAGGTAGCCGCTGCCAGCGAACCACTCGGCCTGCTGTTCGGGCTCCATGAGCCATTTGATGAACTTCCAGCCCGCCTCCTGTTCGGCCTCGGAAAGGTCCTTGGGTATCCAGAGACCGCGCGTATACACGGCGGTGTACCCGGTGCCCCCGGCCACGCCCGGCGAAGCGGCGAGCCCAAACTCCACCGGGGCGCCAGCAAGCCCTCCCTCCAATGCGTCCACCACCGAGCGCAGCACCGACGTGCTGCTGCGGGTCATGACCGCCTGTCCCGCGCCCACCGCCAGGAATGCATCGGGGCTGACTTGGGCCAGCCCTACGTCCATGGCCAGACTCTCCTTGACCATGTCGTGCCACCACTGGAAGAAGGCCTGACCCGTCGGCCCGTTGAACTCGACGGCGGTGGCGCGGCCCTCGTGTCCGTTTGCGTTGTTCAAGTAGAGGTCGCCGTGCTCGGCCAGGGCCACCTCCAGGTACCAGGGATGTATCTCCAGGGCCATACCAGTGCGCATCAGATTGCCGTGGGAGTCCCGCTTCACAAACTTCCGCGAGATTTCTTTTAGCTCCTCTAAGTCCTTGGGCGGCTTCTCCGGGTCGAGCCCCACCTCGCGGAAGGCGATCTTGTTGTAGTAGAGGGCGGGGACAGAGATCGAGATGGGCATGGCCCACAGCTCGCCGTCTATCGTGTAGTACTGGATGGTCTTCGGATCGAAGTCGGAGAGGTCGTAGCCCTCCCGGTCGATGAAGTCCTGCAGCGGGTGGAACCCGCCGGAATCGATGAGACGCTGGGCCTGCGCCTCGTCGAGATAAGCGATGGTCGGCAGATCGCCGCCCCGCAGGGAGGCCAGCACCTTCGCCATGTTCTCGTCGCTGGTGCCCTGGAAGGCGAGCTTGACCTTCACCTCGCTCTGAGAGTCGTTGAAGCGCCGGGCCAGGCGCTGGAGGCTGTCCAGATTGGAGGCTGTTTCCGAGTGCCAGAGGCTGATCTCCACCGTCTCGCCCGACGGGGTAGCGACCGACGGCGTGGCATCTGACGGCGTCGCAGTGCCTTGCGTCTCCTCTCCCTCGTCGCCCCCGCCGCCGCAGGCACACAGCCCCAGGACGACAGCCAGGCACGCCAGAGGGAAAGCCACCCGCCAGGCCACTACTCGCCTGCTGTCCATGCCCTCGACCTCGCCCTCCCCAACACCGTCGGGCCGCACCACGGAGGGGGAATTCTACTCGACGCGCCGGTTGTAGTCTTCGATGATCTTGTTCGCTTCCTCAGCGGCGTCGGTGATCGCGGCGACGGGGTCCTTGTCACGAACCACCGTCTCCTCCAGGCCACCAAGCATGGCCTCGCGCACCTCGTTGAAGGGCCCAAGCAGCGGCCCGAGTGTGGCCGGCGTGACCGGCGACGCCAGGAAGATATCCTTGGCCACGCGGAACCCCGGGTACTTGGCCATGATGTCCTGGGCGGCAGGCAGGTCGTAGGACGAGTCGCGTGTGGGCAGGTAGCCGCTTCCGGCGAACCATTCGGCCTGCTGTTCGGGCTCCATGAGCCACTTGACGAACTTCCAGCCGGCCTGCTGCTCGGCCTCGGGGCGGTCTTTGGCGAACCAGAGGGCGCGGCTGTAGACGGCGCTGTAGCCGGTCCCGCCCGGTACGCCCGGTAGGGGAGCTATTCCCAGATCGACTTCCGTTTGTGCCAGCCCGCCCTCCAGCACATCAACAACCGAGCGCAGTCCCGACGAGCTGGCGCGGGTCATCACCGCCTGGCCGCTACCGAGAGCGAGGAGGTAATCGGGGCTGGTGAGGGCCCGTCCCACGTTGATGGCCAGGTCCTCCTTCACGACGTCGCGCCACCACTGGAAGAAGGCCTGGCCCGTCGGCCCGGCCCACATGACCTCCGTGGCGCGTCCCTGGCGGCCGTTCTCGTTGTTCACGTAGAGGTCGCCGTGCTCGGCCATAACGACCTCCAGGTACCAGGAGTTTATGTCCAGCGCCATGCCTGTGCGCATCAGGTTGCCATGAGAGTCCCGCTTTACGAACTTCTGCGCGATCTCCTTGAGCTCATCCAGATCCTTGGGCGGCTTGTCGGGATCAAGCCCCACCTCGCGGAAAGGCAGCTTGTTGTAGTACAGGAGGGGGACAGCGATAGAGATGGGCATGGCCCACTGCTTGCCGTCTACGGTGTAGAACTGGATGGTCTTGGGGTCGAAGTCGGAGAGGTCGTAGTTCTCCTGGTCGATGAAGTCCTGCACCGGCCGGAATCCCCCGCTATCGATGATGCGCTGCGCCTGGATCTCATCCAGATAGGCAATGGTGGGCGCCTGACCCCCTCGGAGAGACGCTAGCACCTTGGCCATGTTCTCGTCGCTCGTTCCCTGGAAGGCAAGCTTGACCTTCACCTCGCTCTGGGAGTCGTTGAAGCGGCGGGCCAGGCCTTGGATGGCATTGAGGTTGGAAGCTATCTCTGAGTGCCAGAGGGTGATCTCTACCGTCTTGCCCGACGGAGTACCGCTTGAGGGCGTAGCAGCGGACGGGCTGGCGCCCGGCGCTGTGGCAGTGCCCTCCGGCTGGCCTCCGTTCTCGCCTCCGCCACCACAGGCGGCCAGCCCGAGAACTAGAGCTAAGCACGCCAGGAATGGAGCCACCCGCCCGGCCACTGGTCGCTTGCTATCCATTGCGCAGGCCTCCCGTTCCCCGCCACCGTTGGGGGGAGCAGCGATGACGAAGGAGTCTATTCGACGCGCCGGTTGTAATCTGCTAGGAGATCGTTGGCCTTCTTGGCAGCGTCGTTGATGGCGGCGACTGGGTCCTTGCCGCCCACCAGCATCTCTTCGATAGCGCGGCGGACAATCTCGATGCGGATATCATTGAACGGGCCGAGCACAGGGCCGAGGTGGGCGGGGTTGGAGGGAGCAGCCAGGTAAAGCTGAGCGACGGTCTTGAACTGGGGATACTTTGTCTCGATCTCCTTCGCCGCCGGCATGTCGAACGCTTTCACATTGACGGGCAGGTAGCCGCTTCCAGCGTACCACTCCGCCTGCTGCTCGGGCTCCATCAGCCACTTGATGAACTTCCAGGCTGCCTCCTGCTCCTCTTTGGGGCGAGACTTGACGATCCAGAGGGCGCGACCGTAGATACCGGGCAAACCGGTGCCCCCAGCCACGCCGGGCTGATTCGTGACTGCCAGTTCCACCTGCTTTCCCTGCAGCCCACCCTCCAGGACGTCTACCACCGAGCGCAACGCGGCCGAACTGCCGAAGCACATGCCAGCGCGGCCGCTGCCAATGGTCAAGAACGTGTCGGCGCCCGTGGGATTGAGCCCCACGTTCATGGCCAACCCCTCCTCCACCATGTCGTGCCACCACTGGAAGAAGGTTTGGCCGGTCGGCCCGTTGAAAAGCACCTCGGTGGCGCGGCCGCTGCGGCCGTTGTCGTTGTTGGCATAGAGGTCGTCGTGTTCGGCCAGGGTGGAGTCGAGCTGCCAAGCGTCGATGCCGATGGCCACGCCGCTACGCCTCACATTGCCATGAGTGTCGCGCTGGAGCATCTTCTCCGAGGCCGCCCGCAGCTCGTCCAGGTCCTTAGGAGGTTTCTCCGGATCGAGCCCCACTTCGCGGAAGGTGACCTTATCGTAGTAGAGCAGGGGCACGGCCCCGGCGAAAGGCATTGCCCACAGCTTGCCATCGAGGGTATAGAACTTGACCGCCTTCTCGTCGAGGTCGGACAAGTCGTACTTCTCCGCGTCGATGAATTCCTGTGCCGGGACAACGGCACCGCTATCGATGAGACGCTGAACGTGGATCTCGGCCAGATAGGCGATGGTCGGCACCTCGCCCCCACCCAGGGAGGCCACCAGCTTGGTCATCTCCTCCTCATCCTGGCCTTGGTAGGCGAGCTTGACCTTCACCTCGCTCTGCTCGGAGTTGTAGTGGCGCACCAAGCTCTCAATGCTGTCCAAGTTCGAGGCCACTTCAGTGTGCCAGAGGCTGATCTCCACGGTCTTGCCGCTCGGAGCGGCCGTGGCAGCGCTGGGGGTGCCCGTGCCCGCGCCGGGGGTGCCCGCGCCTGGCGTGGCTTGGTCACCGCCCTCCTCGCCACCACCGCCGCAGGCAGGGAGGGCCAGCAATAGACCTATCGTGGCCACAAGGACCCAAGCTTTGCCCATGGTCTCTCGCCAGATGGACATCGCCGGACCTCCCTTCAAGCTAGCGTGACTAGTCCGACTCCTGGACTCGGGCGCGCTCGCGCTCGATGAGCTTGCGTCGCAGTAGCTCTCCTGTTTCTGACTTGGGCAGCTCCCACACGAACTCGACCTCTCTGATCCGCTTGTGGGGCGCAACCCGCTCCCCAACGAACTGGATGATGTCCTTTGTGGTCGGACGATGGCCGGGCCGGGCGACCACAAAGGCTTTGGCGATCTCCCCTGCAAGGACGTCGCTCTTGGGGATGACCGCGGCCTCCATGACCGAGGGGTGCTGCCGCAAGACCGCCTCCAACTCGGCGGGGGCGACCGAATAGCCCTTGTAGTTGATGGTGTCCTTCTTCCGGTCCAGCACGTAGACGTAGCCGTCCTCGTCGAAGCGGCAGATGTCGCCCGTGCGCAGCCAGCCATCAGCAGTGATGGCCTCGGCTGTCGCCTCAGGCTGCTTCCAGTAGCCCTGCATCACCTGGGGCCCCCGGATGAGCAGTTCGCCCATCTCGCCGGTAGGCAGCTCTTCACCCGTTTCCGTGCTCACCACCTTCTCCACCGTGTCGCTGACCGGCTGGCCCACGGAGTCCAGCTTCGGTCGGTCCAGGGGATTGATGTTGGTGGTGGGACTGGCCTCGGTAAGGCCGTAGCCCTGAATGACCGGGCACCCGAACACACGCTGGGCCGCTTCCGCCGTCCGCGGCAGCAGAGGAGCCGCACCGGATATGATGAAGCGTAGGGAGGAAGTGTCGTATTTTCTGCCTTGCTCCACCAAGTCAGTGAGGCTGCGCAGGGCGGGGGGTACCACAAACAGGTCGGTGACGCTGTACTTGTCGATCAGGTAGAGGACCAGGCGTGCATCGAACTGGGGGACGATGACCTGGGCCGAGGCATTGGCCAGGCCCACGTTCATCACCGGTACGAGCCCAAAGATGTGGTCAAAGGGCAAGAAGTCGAGGCTGACCGCGCCCGGCTGCGCCAGACCGGTGGCTAGGTTCTGACGCACGTTGGCGCAGACGTTGGAATGGGTGAGCATAACCCCCTTGGGCAGGCCGGTGGTGCCGCTGGAATAGGGGAGAGCGGCCAAGTCCTTCTCGGGGTCGATGGCAACGGGTTCGGCGTAGCCACCTGCGGCGGCCGCCATGTCCCAGATATCGTGGATGGCGTAGGTTCGGCGGAGCGCCGCACACTCCTCCAAGTCGGACTTCACCATGCTGACCATTGGCAACAGCGCACGCATGCCGAACAGGGCTACGGCGCCGGAATCGCAGAGATGGTAGACTAGTTCCTGTTCTTTGTACTGCGGGTTCACCGTGGTCACCACGCCGCCGGCCAGCAGGATGCCGTGGACGGCCACGACGTACTCCGGACTGTTGACCGCAAAGATGGCGACCGCCTCTCCCTTCTGTAGGCCGGCGTCTTCCTGCAACATGCGAGCAATGCGGCGAGAGGCATCCCAGATCTCGCCGAAGCTCAAGAACCGCTCGTCGGCGCCGATGAGGGCCGTCTTGTCCGGTTGTTGCTCAGCAACCTGTCGCAAGCACTCGGAGAGGTGCTGCTTGGGGTAGGGGGCCTGGCTGGGCCACGGGCTGGAGATTGTCATCTCATAACCTCCCTGGGCGTTCCCGCTCTGGCTGTGCGGGCTGCTACAGTTCCTTCTTCAGCGCCTCGTAGGCGGCCCTGACTTCATCGATCGAGGCCCCGTCCTCCAGAGTAGTGGCATCGCCGATGGGGGCGTCGGTGGCTACCGCCTTGAGCAATCGCCGCATGATCTTGCCGCTACGGGTCTTGGGAAGCTTCTTGACGAAGAACACCCGCTCCGGCGTCGCGATCGGCCCTACTGTGTTGCGAATGTGGCCGACGACTTCCTTCTCCAGAGCAGACGAAGGCTCATTCCCCTCGCGCAGAATGGCGAAGATGACGATGGCCTCGCCCTTCACCGGGTCGGGCTTGCTGACGGCCGCCGCCTCGGCGACGGCGGGGAAGGACACCGTGGCGTTCTCCAATTCCAGCGTTCCCAGACGGTGGCCGGCGACCTTGATCACCTCGTCGGCCCGGCCGAGGAGCCAGAAGTACCCCTCCGCGTCCTGAATGGAGTAGTCGCCGGTGAGGTAGTTGCCGGGGAACCGGGCCCAGTAGACCTCCTTGTACCTTTCATCGTCCCCGTAAAGGGTCATAAGCATCCCAGGCCACGGCTTCTTGATGACCAGCAGCCCGCGCTCGCCTGCCGCGGCAGGCTCACCCTTCTCATTCACAACTTGGGGCTCAACCCCGGGAAGCGGGAAACTAGCGGAGCCGGGCTTCAAGGGTGAAAGCTCGATGGCGGGCGCCTGGCTGATCAGGATGCCACCGGTCTCGGTCTGCCACCAGGTGTCAACAATGGGGCAGCGCTCGCCGCCGACGTGCTCGAAGTACCAGAGCCACGTGTCGGGGTTGATGGCCTCTCCCACCGACCCCAGCAGCTCAAGGCTGCTCAGGTCATGCTTGGCCAGCCACTCCTCGCCGGCCTGCCTAAACATCCGGATAGCCGTGGGCGAGGTGTAAAGGATGTTGACCCGATAGGTCTCGATGATCTGCCACCAGCGACCCAGGTCCGGGAAATTGGGCGCACCCTCGTACATCACGCTGGTGGCGCCGTAGGCCAGGGGCGCATACACGATGTAGCTGTGGCCGGTGACCCAGCCGATGTCGGCCGTGCACCAGTACACACTGTCTTCTTTGGGGTTGAAGACCCACTTGAAGGTGGAGTGGGTGTACACCAGATAGCCGCCTGTGCTGTGGACGACACCCTTGGGCTTGCCGGTGGTGCCGGAAGTGTACAGGACATACAATGGGTGGCTGGCCTCTACCGGCTCAGGCTCCACCCAGTCCGACGCCTCCGAAAGCAGGTGGTGATACCAGAAATCCCTGCCGGGCTTCATGTCGATCTCGAGGCCGCACCGGTTGATCACCACTGCCTTCTCGATAGTGGGCGAAAGCTCCATCGCCGCGTCCGTTACTTTCTTCAGGTGGACCGGCGAGCCCCGGCGATAGCCACCGTCGGCCGTGACCAGCACCTTGGCCTGGAGGTCGTTGATCCGGTCGGCCAGAGACTGAGCCGTGAAGCCGGAGAAGACGGCGGTGAAGGTGGCGCCGATGCGACCGCACGCCAGCATGAAGATGGGAAGCTCGGGGATCATCGGCAAGTAGAGGGCAACCCTGTCGCCTTTGCCCACGCCCAGGTTCTTCAGCACCGAAGCGCAGCGGTTGACCTCTCGCAGCAGAGTGGCGTATGTCAGGACACGGGTGTCGCCGGGCTCCCCCTCCCAGTAAATCGCGACCTTGTTCTTTCTGCCGTTCTTGACGTGACGGTCAACGCAGTTATAGCAGATGTTGAGTTCGCCGCCTACGAACCAGCGGGCGAAGGGCACGTCCCACTCCAGCACCTTGTCCCAGATTCGGAACCACTCAAGCTTGCGGGCCTCTTCGGTCCAGTAGGCTTCCGGGTCCCGCAGCGAGCGCTCATGCACCTCCAGGTAGCGCCGATACGGCCAGTAGGTGGTCTCTTCAGAAGTTGAACCAATCACCGCGTATCCTCCCCACGACAGACTAGCGAATGATAGAGGGCTCGGTCAACAACCCGATTCGAGCCAAGGGAGCACAAGAGCATCACCTCCTTCGCCCCAGGGGCGAGGTTGGGCCTCATTGGGCTCATCACCAACATTGACTATGGCGGCAGGATTATAACACGTATACCGTTTAGGTTATACGGCAATTTGCCCCACCATGATAGCCTGCTTACCGTGCCTCTTGCGGCACCGGGCGAGGCCGCGCGGCGGGCGAGGTCGTGGCCAACACCATGGGTGAGATGGCGCCGGGGTCGGTCATCACGTTGACGCAGGCCGGCCGGCCGCTGGCGAAGGCACGCTCCAGCGCGGGGACGATGTCCGCTGCTCGCTCAACGAACTCGGCGTGGACGCCGAACCCCGCGGCCGCTTTCTCGTAGCGGGTGGCGCCCAGTTCCGTGGCGACGATCCGTTCCGCACCGTAGCGCACCTGCTGCTCGTGCTTGCACATCCCCCAAGCCTGGTCGTTGCCTATCACCACAACGATGGGCAGACCGTGACGGACGGCCGTGTCGAACTCGGCGAAGTTCAGGCCCACTGACCCATCACCGGTGATAACCAGTACCCGCTCATCGGGGAAAGCGGCCTTGGCAGCCAAGCCGAAGGGGATGCCGGTGCCGAGGCAGCCCAGATAGCCGTGGAACAGGTACTTTCCCGGCCGCTTGGGGGTCACCGCCAGTTCCATCCAGATGGCCATCTCGCCGCCGTCGGCAACTATGATGGCATCGCCGCCCAGATAGCGGTTCACCTCGTAGGCCAGACGATAGGGGTGGATGCACTCCTCGCTGGAGTTCAGGGCCACCGACTTGAATCCGGCCCGGAAGGCAGCCTGACCCCGGGTCAGTGCCTCCAGCCACTCGGTGCGCCCTTCGAAGGTCCGCCCCTGCGCCGCGGCGATCAACGCGCGCAAGGCCTCTCGACAGTCGGCCACGATTCCGAGCTGCACATCCCTAGAGCGCCCGATCTCCTCGCCCGCCACGTCCACCTGAATGATGGTGGCCTGAGCAGGGACAAAGGAGTTGGGCAGGCCGGTGAACAGGCCAAAGCGCCCGCCCAGCAGCAGCACTACATCGGGTCCGCCGGCCGCAGGCAGGAAGGTGGTGCCGGCCGTGCCGAAGCTGCCGAAAGAGAGGGGATGTTCGTCCTCCGGCAGGGCTCCGCGGGTCATGCCGTTGGCAATGACCGGTGTCTGGGTCATCTCTGCGAACTCGCGCAGCTCTGCCGCCGCGCCGGCGAGCCAGACGCCTCGCCCGGCCATGATCAGCGGTCGCTTGGCCTGGGCCAGCAGGGCCAGGGCCATCTCGACGGCCTCAGGCGACGGAGCGGGCGCTTGCTGCGGCCGGTAGGCCCGCGGGAAATGCACGCTTCCGTCATCGACCTCGGCGTTCAGCACATCGACCGGTATCTCCAGGAAGACAGGGCCTGGACGGCCGGTGGTGGCCTCGCGGAAGGCCATTGCCATGTACTCAGGGATGCGCTTTGTGTCACGTACCAGGCGGACGCACTTGGTGATGGACTGCATCAGAGCCGCCCCGTGCAACTCCTGCAACGGCATCATCTCGTCTTGCGCAAGAGGATGGCGGCCGCCCACCACGATCATCGGCACAGCGTCCAAATGAGCGTTGGCCACGGCCGTGACCACGTCGGTAACGCCGGGGCCCGCGGTGACCACCACCACGCCCGGTCGGCCGGTCAGACGAGCGTAGGCGTCGGCCATGTGGCCAGCCGCCTGCTCGTGCCGCGTGTCATAGATCTTGATGCCGTGGTCCAGACAGGCCTGCATGATGGTGTCGATATGTCCGCCCATCAGGGCGTACACCTGCTTGACACCTTCCTGCTCCAGCATGCGCACCACCAACTCGCCGCCGTCGACCGTCGCCATACCACACCTCCTACTGGCACTCGTTTGGCGCTGTTGGTCCAGCGCCGCGCGTATTATAGGATGCCCCGCAGGTAGGCGCCAGTCGAGTGTAGTCCGCCAAAGGCGCGGGAGAGGTCAGGGTTCCTCTCTGTGCCGTTCATGGTGAGCCTATCGAACCATGAGGCCCCCGCTCACCCTTCGACATCCGCCGGAGGCGGACGTCGAAGGGTGAGCGGCGAGAGGGATCGCTGCCTTACTGGCCACCCGCTAGCCGGCGGCCCGCTGGTCCAACAGCTCGATCATTCGTGAGGAGAAGGCGACCCCACGTTCAACCGACCGCAGGTCGATGGTGTCCGGCGCATCCGTGGGCCAGTGGTAGGGCGAGACGTAGCCATCCTCGTTCACCGAGGCGATAGTGACGGCCGGGATGCCGTGACGGGTCGGCACGAGGGCGTCGGTACCAAAGCGGATGATGTGGCTCCCCACGTCGTTGAAGGCGGGCTCGCGCGCCACCTCCGCCGCCAGACCCACGGCCTCGGCGTGGTAGGGGAAGAACTTCAGGAAGCCCTCGCCCTCCATGACGCTGAGCTTGCCCGAGCCCAGCACCTCGAAGTTCAGGACAAAGGGGTCGCGAGAGGATAGCTCCGGGAAGTGCTGCCGGCCGAAGGCCACCATGCCGCCCATGATCGCCTCTTCGCAGCCGACCCCCAGGAACCACACCTCCAGGTTGGCGGGCGGACTGCGCCGCAGCTTGTCAGCCAAGGCCAGCACAGCGGCGATGCCCGTGGCGTCGTCGTTGGCGCCGGGGACGACGGGACTCCGGCCGATGTCGGCCAGGAAGGCGGCCGTGACCGCGTTCAAGGCCACGCCCAGGCGCAGCGGGTTCCGCCAGAGCCAGCGGGGCAGGCCCAGGGCGCGCGCCAGAGAGCCGCCGGCCACAGCCAGCATCGCCGCAAAAGGCAGCTGCATGATGGGCCCCTGTCTCTTCGACGGCCCGAAGCGCTGCACCAGCCAGCTAGCGATGGCCGGATGGAACACCGTCCCCGAACGGGCTGCATCCAGGTGGGCGGAGATGATAAGCACCCGCCGCGCCCGCGGGTTGCGGAGGCGGGCCAGGACATTGTAGCTCTCGCGAGCGGGGAAGAGGCCGCGCAGCCAGTGGTAGCCGGTGGTCAAGTCGCCCCAGAACGAGGCGGCCACCAGGGCGCCCGCCAGGGCCGACCCCCTTGCTGCCCGCGGCGATGCCAGCGCCGCCGCGCCAGCCAGGGCGGCCAGGGCGGCGTGGGCGCCCCAAGCCGTCCAGTAGTCCGGGTAGAAGCGAAACTCCTCCATCTCCGGCTCGAGGCCTATCTCCCGAAACCGCGAGGCCATCCACTCCGCCCCCTGCCGCTCGCCCTCCGAGGCCGAGCCTCGCTCGAACTGGCACAGGCCGCGGACGTCCGCGTCAAGCCGCTGGCGCAGGTCGCCGTTTGGTGATACGTACATTGTTCAGCCCTCCCCACTCGTTCAGCCTTCCCGCATTGTATTGCGCGGCGGTGCCTCGCAACAAGCCCGTCGATCCGGTAACCTAGGGCGCGAGGAGTGTGAGAGGATGCCGTCCAGCAGCCCCGACCGCCAGGCCAGGCTCGAAGCGATGCGCACGTCGCGGCGGCCGGCCCTCTACGACGGCGCCAAGGGCGTCTTCCTGAGCCCCCGCCTGGTCGACGTGGGAAAGCCGCCTTCAGACCTGACGGAGTGGCTTAACCTCCTGGCCCCCGAGACTGTGCGCCAGGCGCACCGCGACTATGTCGACGCCGGCTCGGACATCATCCAGACCAACTCCTTCAGCGGCAACCGCTTCCAGCTGGAGCACCGCGGTCTGGCCTCCCGTACCAGGCAGGTGAACTTGCTTGCCGGCCAGATCGCCCGCGAGGCGGCGGGCGACGACGTTCTGGTGGCCGGCGACCTGGGGCCCAGCGGCAAGCTGCTCGCTATGGGCGAGATCAGCCGCGAAGCGCTGGTGGAGGCCTTCGCTGAGCAGGCGCAGGGCCTGGAGGAGGGCGGCGTCGACTTCTTCCACGTGGAGACCATGTCCGACCTCCAAGAGGCCGTGGCCGCCGTGGAGGGGGTCAGGAGCGTCTCCAGCCTGCCGGTGGCCCTGACCATGTCCTTCGATTCGGGCAAGGCCGAAGCAGGCTTCCGCACCATGATGGGCGTCTCCGCCCGCCAGCTAGGGGAGAAGGCGCGCGAGTTGGGTCTGTTCGGGGTGGGCGCCAACTGCGGCCGCGGCCTGGAGGGCTACCAGGCCGTTATCGGGCAACTCATGGAGGCCGCCGGGCAGGCAGTGGCGATCGCCAAGCTGAACACCGGCATCCCCCAGATGCGGGGCGGGCAGGTCGACTACGGCGGCTCGGCGGAGGAGATGGCGGAGTACGCACTGTGGTGCGCCCGCCAGGGAGTCGGGATCATCGGCGCCTGCTGCGGCTCCACGCCCGCCCACATCGAGGCGATGGCCCGGGCGCTGGCACGCGAAGGCCTGCGCTAGCTGTCCGGGAAGCCCAGGTGGCGGGAGAAGCGCTCCTGGAAATCGGGCCGCCCGCCTAGCTGGACGTGCTGGAGGCGGTGGGCCACGCGGCGCGCATCGGCGAAGCGCTCCGGAAACATGAGGGCGAGCTTGGCCCCCATGCCGGCGACGTTGCCCGCGGAGTGGATGCGCCCCCGCAAGGCCTGAGGCAGCACCCCCAGCGCCAGCAGGCTCTCGGCGCGGACGGAGCTGCCGAAAGCTCCCCCCACGAACACGCCGTCGATGTCTTCCGGCCGGAGGGCGGTCTCCTCCAGCAGCACCTCGACCCCGATGCGGATTGCCGCTTTGGCCAGCTGCACCTGGCGGATGTCCGGCTGAGTGAGGAAGATGGAACCGGAAGCCCCGTCCTCGTAGAGGACGAAGCGGCGCTGGCTACGCCCGTCTGGGCCGTCTTCCTGCCGCAGACAGCCCTGAAGCTCGGGCGACAGGCCGGCGGGAAGCTGGTCGGGAGCCACTAGGCGCCCCGTCGGCAGGAGGAGGCCGCGACGCAACAGAATGGCCACCGCGTCGGCCAGACCCGAGCCGCAGAGCCCCAGCGGCGGCGCTCCACCTATCGTATCCAGCTGCAGCCGCCCGTCCTCGTCTCCCACCCGCTCGACGGCGCCGGGCACGGCTGCCATTCCGCAGGAGATGTGCACGCCCTCGAACGCTGGGCCGGCGGCGCAGGAGCAGCCGGCCGCCAGCCGCCGCGAGAGGACCGCGATCTCGCCGTTGGTCCCCAGGTCGATGAACAGCGCCGGGCGCATGCGATGGGCGAGCCCCAACGCCACCAGCCCCGCCACGGCATCCGAGCCCAGGTGGCCGCCGACACCCGGCAGCAGCTTCACCCGCGTTCGGGCCAGACGGCGGAAGCCCAGCTCGCTGCCGGCCAGAGGTGGCGCCTCGGTGAAGACGGGCTCATAGGGGGCCACACCCAGGGGCCAGGGGTCCACGCCGCGGAAGAGGTGCATCATCGTCAGGTTACCCACGGCCGTGAGGGTGTGGATCGCCTCGATGGGCAGGCCGTGGCGCGAGCAGAGTCCCGCCAGGTGCTCCTCGATAGCCGACACCAGGCAGTCGCGCGTCTCCGCGAGCTGTGCCGCGCCTTGGTGGGCGTAGACGATGCGCGAGATCACGTCCACCCCGAAGGCCCGCTGGGGGTTGGCGAAGGACGCCACGTCTAGCTGGCAGGCTCTCGCCAGGTCCACCAGGTAGCAGACCACCGTCGTCGTGCCGATATCGACGGCGGCGCCGTAGCCAGTCAGCCGTGGCCTCTCGTCCGCCGTTTCGGCCGGCACCGCCGCGTCCGTTAGGATGCGCATGGCGCCCGTCGGCGCCAAGTCCGGGATCAGGATGCGACAGTCGCTCTTGACGACGACCTGACAGGCCAGCCGCCAGCCTTCCTCGATTGCCGCCGGCTCCAGGAGGAGCTCGTCCTCGGGGGCCGGCGGCGGCGCGCCCTCCAGAAAGCGCACACGGCAGCCGCCGCAGGTGCCACGGCCGCCGCACTCGGCGTCCAGACCCAGGCCAGCCGCCTGCACCGCCTCTAAGAGCGTCGTCCCCACCGGCGCCTCGACCTCTGAGCGAAAGTTGTGGAGGACGATGCGCACCGAGCTCGCTTCGACATCAGACATAGCACTCCGAATATACTATCCACCCAGCCGGTTGTGCCAGGGCAGCGCAGGATATAGAATCCGCAGACGATTGGGGGGTAACGCGATGCTGGCTCGGGAACGCGTGCTCATGGCCCTGAACCACGAGGAGCCGGACCGGGTGCCCATCGACCTGGGCAGCACGCCCGTAAGCGGCATCTGCCACAACTCCTACGTCGACGTGCTGGCCCGGATGGGCCTCTCGGGCCGCCAGATCCGGATCGTCGATGTTTTGCAGCAGCTGGCGGGCCTGGACGAGGACGTGCTCGAGGCCCTGGGGGTGGACTTTCGCGGCATCGGCAGCCACCCGCCGGCCGCCTACCGGCTGGAGATCGTCGATGAAGGCGACTACGAAGCCTTGTACGACGAGTGGGGTGCCAAGCTGCGCCGCCCCAAGCTCGCCGGGCACTACTTCGACCGAGTCGAATATCCCATTCGCGAATCGACGCTGGCCGCCCTGGAACGCTACCCCTGGCCGGACCCCGACGACCCCAGCCGCTACGCCGCCCTGCGAGAGGAGGCCCAGGCCCTACGGCGGGAGACGCCCTACGCCCTGGTCGGCCGCTGTGATCTCGGGGTCGATATCTTGGCTCGCCCGCAGTGGATACGAGGCTACGCCGAGTCGATGCTGGACCTAGCGGCCAATCCCGACTTCGCCGAAGCGTTCCTGGACCGGCTGACCGACATCGCCGTCCGGGCCTGGGGCCACTTCCTGGCCGAGGTCGGGGAATACCTAGACGTGGTCGCCTTCTTCGACGACATCGGGATGCAGGACCGCCCCCTCATCTCGCCAGCCATGTACCGGCGGCTGGTCAAGCCCCGCCACGCGCGCGTCATCGCCGCCATCAAGGCCCGCACAAAGGCCAAGGTCTTCTTCCACACCGACGGCGCTGTCCTCGATTTGATCCCTGACCTCATCGAGATCGGGGTGGACATCCTCAACCCCATCCAGGTCTCGGCCAAGGGGATGGACGATACGGCGGCGTTGAAACGACGCTTCGGGCGCGAGCTCACCTTCTGGGGCGGCGCCTGCGACTCGCAGCGCATCCTTCCCTTCGGCTCGCTGGACGAAGTCCGGGCGGAGACGCGACGGCGCATCGCCGACCTGGCGCCCGGCGGGGGCTACGTCTTCGCACCCATCCACAACCTTCAGGACGACGTGTCGGGCGTGAAGGCGCTGGTTCTCTATCGCACCGCCCTGGAGTACGGGCGCTATCCAATCAAGGGGGACTGAGGGGGCGGCCGAAGCCAACGGCTGCCTCTCATCACATCGCCTTCTTAGCTCCACTTTACTCTGTCGCGTTATAATGTATTGATGGGTTGATGCGGGTAACACGCCTCGTTTCAGATTCGATCCGAGAAGTTGACGGAGCCTCTTGCGTCGATCCCGCTTCCCTTGGCCAGCGTAGTCTCTATGATGAGCTGGTTTTTTCGAACTCTCCCCGTTTAGGAGAACTGCATGAATAGCGATCACAAGCTCGATGAGCTCTGCATAAACACCATCCGTACGCTGGCCATGGATGCCGTCCAGAAGGCCAGCTCCGGCCATCCGGGCATGCCCATGGGCGCGGCGGCCATGGCCTACACCCTATGGACGCGCTACCTGAGGCACAACCCCACCAACCCTCAGTGGCCCAATCGCGACCGCTTCGTGCTCTCCGCCGGACACGGCTCCATGCTGCTGTACGCCCTCCTCCACCTCACCGGCTACGACTTGCCCCTGGAGGAGATCAGGCAGTTCCGCCAGTGGAGCAGCCGCACGCCCGGCCACCCCGAGCACGGCCTCACGCCCGGCGTGGAGGCGACCACCGGCCCCCTGGGCCAGGGCTTTGCCAACGGGGTGGGGATGGCCATCGCCGAGCGCTTCCTGGCCGAACACTTCAACCGCCCGGGCTTCCCCATCGTCGACCACTACACCTACGCCATCGTCAGCGACGGCGACCTGATGGAGGGCGTGTCGTCGGAGGCGGCGTCCCTGGCCGGCCACCTGCGCCTGGGCAAGCTCATCTATCTCTACGACGACAACGAGATCTCCATTGAGGGCAGCACCGAGCTCGCCTTCACCGAGCAGGTGGGCCGCCGCTTCGAGGCCTACAACTGGCACGTCCAGCGCCTGAACGGCAACAACATCGAGGCCGTGGCGCGGGCCATCGAGGCCGCCCAGGCCGAGACGCAGCGCCCGTCCTTGATCATCGCCCACACCCACATCGCTTTCGGCAGCCCCCACAAGCAGGACACCGCCGAGGCCCACGGCACACCCCTGGGCGAGGAGGAGGTGCGGGCCACCAAGCAGGCCCTGGGCTGGCCCTTGGAGCCGCCCTTCTTCATCCCGCCCGAGGCCCTGGCCCACTTCCGCCAGGCCGTCGAACGGGGTCGCGCCTGGGAGGCCGAGTGGCAGCGCCTGCCGGACGCCTACGCCGCCCAGCACCCTGAGCTCGCCGCCCGCTGGCGAACGGTCATGGCCGGCGAGCTGCCGCCCGACTGGGACGCCGATATCCCGCTCTTCCAGCCGGAGGACGGGCCCATGGCCACCCGTGTGGCCTCGGGCAAGGCGCTCAACGCCCTGGTCGATCGCCTGCCAACGCTGGTGGGCGGCTCCGCCGACCTGGCGCCCTCCACCAGCACCTACCTGCGCGGCCACGGCGACCTGGAGTTCAACCGCTACTGCGGCCACAACATGCACTTCGGCGTCCGCGAGCACGCCATGGGGGCTATCGTTAACGGCATGGCCCTACACGGCGGCGTCATTCCCTACGCCGGCACGTTCCTCATCTTCTCCGACTACATGCGGCCGCCGATTCGCCTGGCTGCCCTCATGGGCGTCCACGTGGTCTTCGTGTTCACCCACGATAGCGTCGGCCTGGGCGAGGACGGCCCGACCCACCAGCCGGTGGAACAGCTCGCCGCCCTGCGGGCCATCCCCCACCTGACCGTGATCCGTCCCGCCGACGCCAACGAGACGGCGGAGGCCTGGCGAGTGGCTATCCAGGCCAAGGGTCCGGTGGCCCTGGCCCTGAGCCGCCAGAACCTGCCGATCTTCGACCGCAGGCCGCTGGCGCCCGCCGCCGGGCTGGCCCGCGGCGCCTATGTTCTGACGGACGCCCCCGATGGGCACCGTCCAGAGATCATCCTCATCGCCAGCGGCTCTGAGGTCGCGTTGGCGCTGGCCGCCCGCGACGAACTGGCGCGCCAGGGCGTCGCCGCGCGGGTGGTGAGCATGCCGAGCTGGGAGCTGTTCGAAGAACAGCCCCAGTCCTACAAGGACGAGGTGCTGCCTCCCAGCATCGTCGCTCGCCTGGCCGTTGAGGCTGGCGTGCCCCAGGGCTGGTGGCGCTACGTGGGCAGCGCCGGCGACGTGCTGGGCCTGGAGCGCTTCGGCGCCTCGGCGCCGGGCAAGGCCGTGCTAGAAGAGCTGGGCTTCACCGTGGACAACGTCGTCGCGCGGACGCAGGCTGTGCTGCGCCGCCAGCCCAGCGGCGCCGGGCAGAGGGCGCGCTGATGCGAGTCGTCATCGGGGCGGACCACGCCGGCTTCGAGCTCAAAGCGCCCATCATCGAGCACCTGGCGCAGGCCGGACACGAGGTGCTCGACGTGGGCACCCACAGCACAGAGCCCGTGGACTTCCCCGACTACGCCCGCGCCGTCGCCGAGGCTGTCCTCAGCGGCAAGGCGGAACGCGGGATCCTGGTCTGCGGCAGCGGCGTGGGCGCCTGCGTGGCGGCCAACAAGCTGGCCGGCATCCGCGCCGGCCTCTGCCACGATACATACTCGGCGCACCAGGGCGTGGAGCACGACGACATGAACGTGCTCTGTCTGGGGGCTCAAATCATCGGGCCGGAGCTGGCGCTGGAGCTGGTGAGTACATACCTGGCGGCGCGCTTCTTGGGCGAGGAGAAGTATCGCCGCCGCCTAGCAAAGATCGAAGCGCTGGAGAGAGAAGCAAAGCATACCGGAAAGCGAGAAGGGACATGAGCAACCCGTTGCTGGAGCTGCCCAAGCTCGGCCAGAGCGTCTGGTACGACAACATGCGCCGCGGCCTGATCGCGAGCGGGGAGTTTCGGCGCATGGTGGAGGAGGACGGCGTGACCGGCGTCACGTCCAACCCCACCATCTTCGAGAAGGCCATCACCGCCAGCGCTGACTACGACGCCGCCATCCGCGAGCTCATCTCACAGGGCAAGAACGTGGACCAAATCTACCAGGCGCTGGTGGTCGAAGACATCCAGATGGCAGCCGACATCCTCCGTCCCACCTACGACCGCACCCAAGACCGCGACGGCTACGCCTGCCTGGAAGTCTCGCCGGAGCTGGCCTACGAGACGCAGGCCTCCATCGACTCCGCCCGCGCCCTGTTCCGGGCGCTGGACCGGCCCAACGTGATGATCAAGATCCCCGGCACCCCCCAGGGGATCCCGGCCATCGAGCAGTGCCTAAGCGAGGGCATCAACGTCAACGTCACCCTCCTCTTCGGCGTCGAGAACTACGAGCAGGTGGCCCTGGCCTACATCGCTGGCCTGGAGAAGCTCGCCGCCAGGGGCCGGCCCATCGACCGCATCGCCTCGGTGGCCAGCTTCTTCGTCAGCCGCGTCGATACCCTGGTGGACAAGCAACTGGAAGAGCGCTCCCGCGCGGCCGGCACCCCCCAGGAGCGACAGCAGCTCGAATCGCTGCTGGGAAAGGCGGGCATCGCCAACGCCAAGATCGCCTACCGGAAGTTCCAGGAGATCTTCGGCAGCCAGCGCTTCCAGACGCTCGCGAAGAAGGGCGCCCACGTGCAGCGCTGCCTGTGGGCCAGCACCAGCACCAAGAACCCCGACTACCGTGACGTCATGTACGCCGAGGGCCTCATCGGACCGGACACCGTGGATACGATGCCCCAGACCACCCTCGACGCCTTCCGCGAGCACGGCCGGCCCGCCGCCACGCTGGGGCAGGGCGTCGACGAGGCGCAGGAGACGCTGCGCCAACTGGCGGAAGTGGGCATCGACTTCCGCCAGGTCACCGACCAGCTCCAGGTGGATGGAGTCCAGCTTTTCGTCGACTCGTATCGAAAGCTGATCCAGGGCCTGCGCGCAAAGCGAGAGGCCATCCTGGCGGAGGCGACCGGCCCCTCTTCTGCCGCCCTGGGCGAGCACCGCCGGCAAGTGGAGGAGCGCCTACGCTCCCTGGAAGAGCAGGGATTCACCCGCCGCCTCTGGGCCAAGGACGCCAGCCTCTGGAAGAGCGGCGCGGACGAGCAGCGCGCCATCAAGAACCGCCTTGGCTGGCTCACGGCCACCGAGTCCATGCTAGAGCACTGCGACCGCCTCCGCGCCTTCGCCGCTGAGGTAAAGGAGGCCGGCTTCCAGCGAGCCGTCCTTCTAGGCATGGGCGGCAGTTCCCTGGCGCCGGAGGTCTTTCAGCACACCTTCGGCCCGGCGGCCGGCCACCCGGACCTGGCCGTTCTGGACACCACCGTCCCGGCGGCGATCCTGGCCTTGGAGCGAGAGCTCGACCTGGCCCACACGCTGTTCATCGTCTCCAGCAAGTCGGGGACGACCACCGAGACGTCAGCCTTATGTGGTTACTTCTTCGAGAAGGTGCGGGCGGTCAAGGGGCCGCGGGCGGGTGAGAACTTCGTGGCCGTCACCGACCGCGGCACGCCGCTGGAGCGCCTGGCCGCCGAGAACGGCTTCCGCCGCTGCTTCCTGAACGCTGCCGATATCGGTGGGCGCTTCTCGGTCCTCTCGTACTTTGGGCTCGTGCCGGCGGCCGTCCTGGGCATGGGCGTGGAGCGCCTGCTGAACGGCGCCGAGGCGCTGGCACAGGCGAGCGCTTCGTGCATAGCGTCTGCAGACAACCCGGGCGTCTGGCTGGGGGCCATCCTCGGCGAACTGGCGAAGGCCGGCCTGGACAAGGTGACGCTGGCGCCGTCGCCGGCGCTGGCTGCCTTTGGCACCTGGGTCGAGCAACTCCTGGCCGAGAGCACGGGCAAGGATGGCCGCGGCCTCATCCCAATCGATCGTGAGCCCTTGGGCGAGCCCGCCGCTTACGGCGACGACCGGCTCTTCGTCCACCTGCACCTGGAAAGACAGGCGGACGGCCTCGACGAGAAGCTGCGCGCCCTGGAGGCCGCCGGCCATCCCGTCGTCCGCCTCCGCCTGACGGACACCTACGACCTGGGGCGGGAGTTCTTCCGTTGGGAGGTGGCCACTGCTACGTCCGGCGCCATCCTGGAAGTCAACCCCTTCGATGAGCCCAACGTGCAGGAGAGCAAGGACAACACATCCCGCCTGTTGAAGGCGGGTGTGCAGGCCCAGGCGCCGATCCTCCAGGAGGACGGCCTGACCCTCTACTGCGATGAGGAGACAGCGGCTGCTTTGGGCAGGGCCGCCGGCGATGGCTCGCTGGCCGCCTACCTGGCCGCGCACCTGCGGCGGGCGCGCCCGGGCGACTACCTGGCGCTCATGGCCTACCTGCCGCCCTGGCCCGCGCACGACGATGCCCTCCAGGCCATCCGCTTTCGCCTGGGCGATAGCCTACGGCTGGCCACCACCCTGGGCTACGGCCCGCGCTTGCTCCACTCCACAGGGCAGCTCCACAAGGGCGGGCCGGACAAGGGGCTGTTCATCCAGCTCACCGTGGACGACCCGGAAGAGCTGCCCATCCCCGGCGAGGCGTACGGCTTCAGCACCCTGAAACAGGCCCAAGCTCTGGGTGACCTGGCCTCGCTCCAGAGCAGGAAGCGACGGGTCGTGCGGATCCACCTGGGGCCGGACGTGGCTGCCGGCCTGCGGCGGCTGAAGGCGCTGGCAGAGGAAGCCACCGCTCGTTAGAACCAAGGAGCGACAACCATGGAGCTTGGACTGATCGGCCTGGGGCGCATGGGCGCCAACATGGCCCAGCGTCTGCTGGGCGGCGACCATCGCGTCGTGGCCTACGACCGTGACCCGGAAGCCGTCCATTCGGTGGCGAGCGCCGGCGCGGCCGGCGCCGGTTCGTTGGAGGAACTCGTTCGGAAGCTGTCACCGCCGCGGGCCGTGTGGCTCATGGTGCCCGCCGGCGCCCCCGTGGAGCAGACCATCCACTCGCTGGCGCCCCTCCTCTCGCCCGGCGACGTCATCATCGACGGCGGCAACTCGTACTACAAGGACTCCGCCCGGCGGGCGGCGTCTCTGTCGAAGCAGCGCCTTCACTTCCTGGACGTGGGCACCAGCGGAGGCATCTGGGGCCTGAAGATGGGCTATTGCCTCATGATCGGCGGCGAGGATGAGGTCTTCCGGCGGCTGGAGCCCATCTTCCGGACGCTGGCCCCTGAGGAAGGCTATGCCTACATGGGCCCCAGCGGCGCCGGGCACTTCGTCAAGATGGTGCACAACGGCATCGAGTACGGGCTGCTCCAGGCCTACGCCGAGGGCTTCGAGCTGCTGCACGCCTCCCCCTACGAGCTGGATCTGGCCCAGTTGGCCCGGCTGTGGAACCACGGCAGCGTCGTCCGCTCCTGGCTGCTTGAACTGACAGAGAAGGCCCTCGCCGCCGACCCTGGCCTCGCGTCCGTTAAGAGTTATGTCGAGGACTCCGGCGAGGGCCGCTGGACGGTCCTGGAGGCGGTGGAGAGGGGCGTGCCGCTGCCGGTCATCTCCCTCTCTCTCTTCTCCCGCTTCCGCTCCCGCCAGGACGACTCCTTCGCAGCCAAGGTTATCGCCGCCCTCCGCCGCGAGTTCGGCGGTCACGCCGTGAAGTCGGATTGATGCCCATGGAGGCCACCACCGTCGTCAATCCCCTGCGCGAGGGCCTGCGCCTGGAGCGGACGCCGGAGCCGTGCACGATGGTCATCTTCGGGGCCTCCGGCGACCTCACCCGGCGCAAGCTACTGCCCGCCCTCTACAACCTGTCCCTGGACGGCCTGTTGCCCGGCAGCTTCGCCGTCGTCGGCTTTGCCCGCAGCGAGATGACAGACGAGCAGTTCCGGCAGCAGGCCCGAGAGGCTGTGCTCCAGTTCTCGCGCCGGCCGGTGGACCCCGGCCTCTGGGACAGCTTCGCTCGCGGCCTGTTCTACGCCAGCGCCGGCTCGCTGAACCTCGAGGACTTCCAACGGCTGGCGGAACTGGTGGCCCGGCTGGACCGCGAGCGCAATACCGGTGGCAACCGCGTGTTCTACCTCTCGGTGCCCCCAAGCGCCTATTCGGACATTGTGCAGCAGTTGGGGACGAGCGGTCTGGCCGCCCAGGGCGTTGACGGCTCCGGCTGGGCGCGGATCATCATCGAAAAGCCCTTCGGCCGCGACCTGGAGACGGCCCGCGCCCTGAACCACGAGGTAGCACAGGTTTTCCCGGAGGAGCAGGTTTATCGCATCGACCATTTCCTTGGCAAGGAAACGGTGCAGAACATCCTGGTCTTCCGCTTCGCCAACGGCATCTTCGAGCCCATCTGGAACCGCCGTTACATCGACCACGTCCAGATCACGGCCGCCGAGAGCCTGGGCGTCGAGGGGCGGGCCGGCTACTACGAGGAGGCCGGCGCCCTACGCGACATGGTGCAGAACCACATGCTCCAGGTCCTATCGCTGGTGGCCATGGAGCCGCCCATCGCCTTCGAGGCGCGGGCGGTGCGCGACGAGAAGGTGAAAGTGCTGCGGGCCATCCGCCCCCTCCGCGGCGAAGACGTGGCCCGCAACACTGCGCGCGGCCAGTACGGTCCGGGGTGGGTGAACGGCCGCGAGGTGCCCGGCTACCGCCAGGAACCGAACGTTGATCCGGCTTCCACCGCCGAGACATACGCCGCCCTCAAGCTCTACGTGGACAACTGGCGCTGGGCGGAGGTCCCCTTCTACTTGCGCACCGGCAAGCGGCTGCCCAAGCAGACCACGGAGGTGGCCATCCACTTCAAGCGGGCTCCCCTTCTCCTGTTCCGCGACATGGCCGACCCCGCCTCGCTGGAGTCCAACGTCCTGGCCATCCGCATCCAGCCGAACGAGGGCATCACCCTCAAGTTCCACGCTAAGGTGCCCGGCATCTCGGTGCGCATTCGCTCCGTGAACATGGACTTCCTGTACGGCGCCTCATTCGCCGTGCAGCCGCCTACCGCCTACGAGACTCTACTCCTGGATTGTCTGGAGGGCGATTCCACCCTCTTCGCCAGGCGGGACGAGATCGAGGCCGCCTGGTCGCTGGTCACCGGCGTTCTTGACGGCTGGCGCGAACTTCCCCCGCCCGCCTTCCCCAACTACGAGGCCGGCTCTTGGGGGCCCCAGGAAGCCCAAAAGCTCATGGCCGGGGACGGCCGCCGTTGGCGAAGGCCATGAGCGCCGAGCAGGAGTCACCCAATCTCCATTGGTCCGGCCAGGCGGTGGACGTGCAGGCCATCGACGCCGTCCTGGAGCGCCTGAGGGAGAAGGCGGCCGATGCGGCGCCCGCCGAGGGCGCCGCGCTGGGCACCAGAACCAGCGTCCTCACCCTCGTGGCCTATGCCCTCGATGCCCCCGCAGCGCAGCGGGCGAGCGAGACCATCGCCGCCCTGCCCGAGTATCACCCCTCACGGTCCATCGTCGTCCTGGCCCAACCCTCCGACAGCGAGCCGGCCATCGACGCTCGCCTCTCCGCCCACTGCCACATCGCGCCCGGCCTGGAGGGACAGGTCTGCTTCGAAGAGGTGGAGTTGACCGTGATGGGCCGCGCCGCGCGACACCTGCACAGCGTGGTCCTGCCCCTGCTGGTGCCCGACCTGCCCGTATACTCCTGGTGGTCGGGTGACCTGCCCGGGGACCTCCACCTGCTGAGTGACGTGCTGGACGCCTCAGACCGCTTCATCGTCGATTCGACTCGCTTCAGCGATGCGCGGCTCGGCCTTCCCTGCCTGGCAAGCCTGGCGCAGCACACAGCCACCGCCGTCAGCGACCTGAGCTGGGCCCGCCTAACTCCCTGGCGCCGGCTCATCGCCCAGTTCTTCGACTCACCCAGCCTTCAACCGTATCTGGAGAGCCTAACCACCGTCGACATCGAACACGCCGCCGGCAGCGCCGCCCAGTCCTTGCTCCTGACAGGCTGGCTGGCGGCCCGCCTGGGCTGCCAGCCCGAAGGCGCGGAGAACCAGGTCTATCGGCTGCGCAGCGCCGGGGGCACCGTTCTGGTGAGCCTCCGTGCGCGGCCATCGCCGGATGAGCCCGGCTCCATCGTTGCCGTCCGCCTCGTGGCCTCTCGCGACGGAAGCGAGGCCACGTTCAGCGTTCGGCGGTCAGAGCCGCAACTGGCGACCGTGACGGCGCAGGCGCCGGAGGCTAGCCTGGAGCACACCGTCCGCCTGCCAGGCGCCGGCGAGCCGGAGATGCTGGCCGAAGAACTGGAGACGCCCGGCCGCGACCCCTCCTACGAAGAGGCGCTGGCCATGGCCGCCGCCCTGCTGGACGCGTAGCGCTCGATGGCAGCGGAACCCGAAATCGTCGTTAAAGCGAACCTGGAGGAGCTCAGCCGCGAGGCGGCCGCCCGCTTCCAGCGGCTCGCCGCCGACCGCATCGCCGCCGCCGGCCGCTTCTCTGTCGCGCTGTCCGGCGGCTCGACGCCGCGCGCCCTCTACCGCCTGCTTGGCGAACCGCCCTCTCGCGAGGCCATCGACTGGCCGCGGGTGCTCCTCTTCTGGGGCGACGAGCGCTTCGTGCCCGCTGACCACCCCGACAGCAACTACCGTCTGGCACGGGAGGCGTTCATCAGCAGGGTGCCCATTCCGGCGGGGAACGTTCACCCCATCCCCACCGAAAGCGATGACCCGCAAGCGGCCGCCGCCCAGTACGAAGAGACCCTCCGCCACTTCCTCGCCGTGCCGGAAGGCGAGTGGCCACGCTTCGACCTGATCTTGCTGGGCCTGGGCGCCGACGGGCACACCGCCTCCCTCTTCCCAGGCTCGCCGGCCTTGGACGAGCACCGCCGCCTCGTAGCGGCGGCTCACGCCCCGAAGCTGGGCGCCTGGCGCCTCACCCTCACCCCACCCGTCCTGCGCAGCGCCCGCCACGTCGTCTTTCTGGTCAGCGGATCGGACAAGGCATCCGTCCTGCGAGAGGTCTTGGAAGGGCCATGCGACCCACACAGGCTCCCCGCCCAACTGGTGCAGCCGGAGAAAGGCGATCTGACCTGGCTGGCGGACGAGGCGGCGGCAAGCCTCCTCCGGCAATGTTGAGGAACCGCCCTCCTCCGGCGACGCGCTGTAGCACGCTGCCTCTTGCGGCGTCTGCTATCATTGAGCGGACTGCCATCGACTACACGATTGGGAAGTATCTTCATGCAATGCGCAACCCATCCCAGCGTAGAGACCGGGCTGGCCTGCGGCCGCTGCGATAGGCCCATCTGTCCCCGCTGCTTGGTGCAGACGCCGGTAGGAGCTCGCTGCCGCCAATGCGCGGGGGTGCGGCGTCTCCCCACCTTTGAGGTGTCTCCCGTCTACACGGCCCGCGGCCTGGCCGCCGCGCTGGTGGCGGGCGCCTTGGTGGGAGTCGTCTGGGCCGGCCTGCTGTCACACAACTTGGGCGTCGTGGGCTACTTCGTCTTCTTCGTCGCCCTGGGCATCGGCTATGCTGTGGGCGAGGCGGTAAGCTGGGCCACCAACCGCAAGCGGGGCCCCGTGCTCCAGGGGATCGCCGTAGCAGGCGTGGTGGAAGCCTACCTTATCCGCAATCTCCTTGAGGGAGCGGCCGTCATTCCCTCCAACGACCTCTGGGGCTATATCCTCGTAGCGGTGGCGGCGATAGTAGCCGTCGGCCGCCTGCGTTAGCCCACCAGCGCCCGGCCCGAGCCGACGCGACCGCCCTCCGCCATCAGCCCCTTGGCTCGCTCTGCCATGACTTGACACAGAACATGGGCGGTCTAGAATCCAGTTAAGACGGACGAGTGGCATGAGGATCAGGCGCCTCGCCCGCTCGTCGCACCGGCCCTGTACTCCGGCGGCTACAGTCGTGGCGCACCAGCCCCCGGGCTTACCCGTTGGAGGAGATAGGAGGATGGCATGAAGGTTAAGCGTCTCGTACGCTCATCACCCTGGGCCTGGGGCCTGGCCCTCGCGCTCCTGACGTCCGTGCTCCTGGTAGTCCTGGCCGCCGCCTGCGGAGGAGAAGACGACGAGACGCCCGCGGGCACCGGCACGCCCGCCACCGGCTCGCCCAGCGCAACGGAGGTGGGGACGGCGGCCCCTAGCGGCACTACGATCTCTGGGACGCCCGCGCCGGGTATCAGCGACACGGAGATTCTCCTGGGGGCAGAGGTGATCCTGAGCGGCACCATGGGAGCGGTGTACGCCACCATCCCCAAGGCCACCAACGCCTACTTCAACTACATCAACGAGACCGAGGGCGGGGTCTGCGGCCGCAAGATCGTCTACCAGTACGAGGACAACTTCGACGACCCAGCCAAGGGCGTGGAGGTGGCGCGCAAGCTACTGGAGCAAGACAAGGTCTTCGCCATGGTCGGCTCACTGGGCGACGATCCCCACTCGGCCACGTGGGAGTTCCTGAACGACAACCAGATGCCCGATATCCTGGTGTCGGCGGGGGGTCATCGCTTCGGCGCTGACTACCAGGGACATCCCTGGACAGTCCAGATGATCCCCAGCTATACCGTCGAAGGGACGTTCTACGGCCGGTACATCTCGGAGAACTTCCCCGACAAGGACGTCGCAGTCCTCTGGGAAAACGACCCCGTGGGCGTCGACGCGCTGGCCGGCCTGAAGGAAGGGCTGGACCCCAGCAAGAACCAGATCGTAGCCGATGAGCCCTTCGACAACACGGCCATTTCCATCAACTCCCAGGTCGCGAACATGAAGGGCACCAACGCCGAGGTGGCTGTGGCCTTCGCCAGCCCCGGCTTCACCGCCCAGGCCATCAAGAACGCCGACCGGCTCGGCTGGCACCCCCAGTGGTTCATGGGCTACATCAACTCCGACGACATGATGTTCTCGTTCGTATCTCCCGAACTTCTGAACGGCGCCATCACTTTCCAGGCCCTCAAGCTGGCGGCCTCGCGCGACGACCCGGCGGTCGCCAAGCACTACGAGCTCATGCAGAAGTACGGTGGCCCCAGCCCCACCAACTTCACTATCTATGCTCAGGCGCTGGCCGAGACGGCGGTGGAAATCCTCAAGCACACCTGCGACAACCTGACCCGCGAGGGCCTTATGGATGCGGTGGAGTCCCTCCAGAACTTCCACACCGACCTGATGTTGGACGACGTTTCCGTCTCCTTCTCCGACACCGACCACACGGGCTTCCAGACCGGCCACATGTTGAAGGCCACTGTCGCGGAGAACGGCAAGGGCAAGTTCGAGTACTTCGGGCCGCTGCTCGTGTTCGAGTAGCGCGCGACGCCTGAGACACGGAGAGAGAGGCCGGCCCCAGAGCGTCCGGCCTAAGGCAGGGCAGCCGCGGCCAGCGCGGGCAGCCGGATCATCGTGCGCCCGAATACGCGGCCGAAGTGCCCTGCCGCCAGATCGGCCACGGCGCGAAGGGGCGGCCGGCCGCCGCCGGCCCGCTCCAGGGACGTGACCCCCTTCCCCCTGAGGCCGCAGGGCACGATGTGCCCGAACCAGTCCAAGTCGCAGGTCACGTTCAGGGCGAAGCCGTGGGTGGTCACCCAGCGGCTCACCTTCACCCCGATGGCGCCGATCTTCTTATCGCCCATCCAGACGCCGGTGTAGCCCCGCTTCCTTCCGGCGGTGAGCCCAAAGTCGGCCAGGGTCGCGATGAGCACCTCCTCCAGCGCCCGCAGATAGGCGTGGACGTCTCGTCGCCATTCCGACAGGTCGATGATCGGATAACCTACCAGTTGGCCCGGCCCGTGGAAAGTGACCCGCCCGCCCCGGTCGACGTGATGGACGGCGGCGCCCATCGCCTCCAGCGCGGCCGGCGGCGTCAGGAAAGCGCAATCGTCGCCACCGCGACCGATGGTGTACATCGGGGGGTGTTCCAGCAACAGGAGAACGTCGTGTCCCAGCCCATCGGCCCGCTCCTGGGCCAGCGTCTGCTGCAGACGCCAGGCCTCCAGGTACTCCATCCGCCCCAGCCAGCGGGCGCCGCAGACCGCTTCCTCGGTCATGGATTGCACAGGGCTTCCACCTGATTGCGGGCGTGATAGGAACTGCGCACCAGCGGCCCCGATTCTACGGCCCGGAAGCCCAGCGCCAGCGCCTGCTCCTTGAGGCGCTGGAACTCGGCCGGCGTGTAGTACCTCTCCACCGGCAGGTGGCGCTGGGCGCTCGTCGGGCGCAGGTACTGGCCGATGGTGACGATATCGCAGCCGGCCCGGCGCAGGTCGGCCAGGACGGCCAGGATCTCGTCCCAGGTCTCGCCCAGTCCCACCATCAGGCCCGATTTGCTGAGGACGGACGCTTCCATCTCCTTGGCCCGCTGGAGAAGCTCCAGCGAGCGGTAGTAGCGGGCGCTGGGTCGAACGCGGCGATAGAGGCGGGGCACCGTCTCCGCGTTGTGGTTCAGGATGTCGGGGCGGGCGGCCATCACCCGCTCCAGGGCCGAACGGGAGCCGCCGAAGTCGGGGATCAGCACCTCGACGCTGCAATCGAGCACCTGCTCCCGCAGCTTAATGATCGTCTCGGCGAAGATGGCGGCGCCGCCGTCGGCGAGGTCGTCGCGGGCCACGGAGGTCACGACGATATGGCGGAGGCCCAGCACCCGAGCAGCGCTGGCCACCCGCTGCGGCTCCTCCCGATCCAGCCCCGACGGGCGGCCATTGGCGATGGCGCAGAAGGAGCAGCGCCGGGTGCAAACGTCGCCCAGGATGAGGAAGGTGGCGGTGCGGGCCTCGAAGCACTCGTAGATGTTGGGGCAGAGGGCCTCCTCGCAGACGCTGTGCAGCCCCAGGCCGCGCAGCAGGCCCTTGAGCTGGCGGTAGTTCTCGCCCAGGGTGGCGCGAACCTTGAGCCACTCCGGTCGTTCCATGACCGAGGGCTGGATGACGGCCTGAGGCGAATCGGGCATGGCTAGTAGAGGGACATGTCGGGGCCCATGGCCTCCAGCCGCTTCTTCATCGCCTGAAGGAAGCCACCGGCCGCCGCCCCGTCCGTCACGCGATGGTCGAACGATAGGCAGAGGTTGAGGATGTGGCGGATGGCGATGGCGTCCCCCACCACCACCGGCTTCTTGACGATGGCCTCCATGCTCACGATGGCCGCCTGGCCCAGGTTGATGATGGGCATACTCACCTGGGAGCCGAAGGCGCCGGTGTTGTTAACGGTGAAGGTGCCGCCCTGCACGTCCTCCAGCGACAGCCTGCCGGCGCGAGCGCGGTCGGTCAGCTTCTGGACAGCGTGGGTCAGGCCGGAGATGCTCAACTGATCGGCGTCGCGGATGACCGGTACCACCAGCCCCTCCTCCACACCCACCGCCACGCCGATATGGATGCGCTTCTTGACGACGATCCCCTCTTCGGACCAGGCGGAATTGAGGATGGGGTGCTCGCGCAGGGCCTCCGTCGCCGCCTTGATCACGAAGGGCACGTAGGTCAAGTCGACGCCCTCGCGGCGGCGGAACTCCTCCTTCATACCGTCGCGCAGCCGCACCAGCGAGGAGACGTCCGCCTCCATCGAAAGCCAGGCGTGAGGGGCGCTGAAGGCGCTCTGGGCCATGCGCTGAGCGATGGTGCGGCGGACAGGTGTGACAGGGACGACCTCCACCTCCTGCTCGGGGCCGATCGCTTCCGGGGTGACGGGGGCCGGCCGGGGCGGCTGCCAGGCGGAAAGATAGCCCTGCACGTCATCCTCAGTGATGCGACCGCCGGGCCCGCTGCCGGACACCTGAGCCAAGTCCACGCCGTGATCGCGGGCGAACTTGCGCACCCGCGGGGTCGCCCGCGCCCGAGCCTCCGCTGGTTCAGGAGCGCCTGGCCGGGCCGCCAATGGAGTGGCTTCCTTCTTCGCGGCGGCCTCCGCCTCCTCCAGCACCGCCAGCACTTCGCCCACGGCCACCGTCATACCTTCGGACACCAGGATCTCACGCAGATAGCCGGCCTCCGGCGAGGGAACCTCCACGTCCACCTTATCGGTGTTGACCTCCACCACCGGCTCGTACTTGTCGACCCAGTCCCCCACCTGCTTCAGCCATCTGGTGATGGTGCCCTCGGTGACGGTCTCACCGAGTTGGGGCATCACCAGGTTCACGGTCATGGGGACAAACCTCCTCTAATACGCGGCCAGCTTGCGGATGGCGGCGGCGATCTTCTCCGGGTTGAGGAGGCAGTACTCCTCCAGCGGCGGACTGTAGGGAACGGCGGGCACGTCGGGCATGGCCAGCCGCATGACGGGGCCGTCCAGATAGTCGAACGCCTCCTCAGCGATGATGGCCGCCACCTCGCCGCCGATGCCGCCCGTCAGGTTGTCCTCGTGGACGATGAGGGCCTTGCCCGTCTTCCGCACCGACTCCAGGATGGCCTCCTTGTCCAGCGGCGCCAGGGTACGGAGGTCCACCACCTCTACGCTCACTTCCTGGGCCAGGGCCTCCGCCGCCTCCAGGCATTGGTGGACGGCAAGCCCGTAGGTCAAAATGCTCAGGTCTTTGCCCTGGCGGACCACGTTTGCCTTGCCGATGGGCAACACGTAGTCCTGCTCCGGCACCTCACCCTTGATAAGGCGGTATGTCTTCTTGTGCTCGAAGAAGAGGACGGGGTCGTCGTCGCGGATGGCCGCCTTCAAGAGGCCGGCCGCATCGTAGGGGGTGGAAGGAGCCACCACCTTCAGGCCGGGCACGTGGGCGAAGAGGGCCTCCACGTTCTGGGAGTGATACAGGGCGCCGTGGATACCGCCGCCGGAAGGCGCCCGAATAACCATCGGACAGCTGAAGGCGCCGTTGGAGCGATAGCGCATCCTAGCCGCCTCGCTGACGATCTGGTCCATGGCCGGATGGATGAAGTCGGCGAACTGGATCTCGGCCACCGGCCGCATACCGTTGAGGGCCGCGCCGATGGCCGCACCCACAATGAGCGATTCCGACAGGGGAGTATCGATGATCCGGCCGGGCCCGAACTCCGCCAGAAAGCCCTCGGTGGCGCGGAAGACACCTCCCTCCTCCACGTCCTCGCCCATCACCAGGACGCGCTCGTCGCGCTGCATCTCCTCGTGGAGAGCGTCGCGCAGCGCTTCGATGACCGTCTTCGTCGCCATGGCCTAACCCTCCGATCCGTAGACTCGAGTCACGGCTTCTTCGGGCTGTGGATAGGGGCTCTTCTCAGCGAAATCGGTCGCGTCGTCCACTTCCTTGGCCACTCGCTTGTTGATCTCCTCGTTCTGCTCCGCCGTCAGGAGCCCTTCCTTCTCCAGATAAGCCTTGAACTGAGGAACGGGGTCGGCGAGTTTGCCCGCCTCTATCTCCTCCTGGCTGCGATAGCGACGCTGGTCGTCATCGCTCGAGTGGGGGACCAGGCGCTGGACCACAGCCTCGATGAGGGTGGGGCCCTCGCCGCTGCGGGCCCGCTGGAGGGCCTCCTTGCTGGCGGCGTACACCGCCAGCGGGTCGTTACCATCCACCGTCACGCCGGGGAAGCCGTAGCCGGCCGCCCGCTCGGAGACGTGGGCGATGGCCATCTGCTTCTTCAACGGCACCGAGATGGCGTAGCCGTTGTTCTCGCAGAAAAAGACCACCGGCAGCCGGTGCACGCCGGCGAAGTTCAGCCCCTCGTGGAAGTCGCCCTTGCTGGTGGCGCCATCGCCGAAGTACACGATGGTGGCGTCCTTCTCGCCCCGCAGCTTGCTGGCCAACGCGATGCCCACGGCGTGAGGTATCTGCGTGGCCACGGGGCTTGAGCCAGAGACGATGCGCAGCTTGGCGTGCCCGAAGTGGCTGGGCATCTGGCGGCCGCCACTAGAGGGGTCCGCCGCCTTGGCCAGCAAGCCCAGCATCAGGTCGCGGGGGGTCATGCCCACCGTCAGCACCACGCCCATGTCCCGGTAGTAAGGCACCACCCAGTCCTTGCCTGGCTTGACGGTGAAGGCGCTGGCCACCTGGGCCACCTCGTGGCCGTCGCCGGTTATGGCGAAGGGCGCCCGCCCCATGCGATTCAAGATCCACATGCGGGCCGACAGGGCCCGCGAAAGAACGACCTTGTAGTACATTTCGATAAGGTCGCCCTCGGTAAGGCCGAGGGCAGCGGGGGATTCTTTCACCACAACCACGGATACCGCCTCCTTAGTCCACCTTGGTACCGCCTGTAGCCAACTGGAGGGCCTCGCCCAGGGCCTCGCTCAGGCTGGGGTGAGGTCGCACGCTGGCGGCCACCTCCCAGGCCGAGGCGTCCAGCCAGCGGGCTAGCGCTCCCTGGCCGATGACCTCGTCGGCGCCGGAGCCCAGGATGTGAACGCCCAGCAGGTCGCCGCTCTGGGCGTCGGTCACCACCTTCACAAAGCCATCCGGTTCGTCCTTGATGAGGGCCATGGCGTTGTAGCGGAACGGGAAGCGCCCGAGCTTCACCTGGCGGCCCTGCCCCTTCGCCTCCACCTCCGTCAGACCCACCGCCGCCACCCGCGGCCGCGTGTAGACCACGCGCGGCATGCGGCTGTAGTCGATGGGCTCAGGCTTCTGCCCAGCGATGGCCTCGGCGGCCAGTACGCCCTCGGCCGCGGCCACATGAGCCAGGAGCAGACCGCCGGCCACATCGCCCACGGCGTAGACGTTGGGCTCGGCCGTCCGCATGCGCTCGTCCACCCGGATGAAGCCGCCCTCCGTCTGCACGCCGGTCTTCTCCAGTCCCAGGTCCTCCACGTTCCCTCGCCGGCCGACCGCCACCAGCACCTTCTGCCCGCGCAGCACGCTCTTCTCGCCCTCGCGCTCTACGGGCACCTCCACCACGTCGTCGTAGACACGAACGCCATCAGCTAAGACGCGGGCTGCGGTGAGGACGTTGGCCCCGCGCTGGGCCAGCAGACGGCCGATACCGGCGCCCAGGTCGCTGTCCTCCAGAGGCAGGAGATTAGGCATCATCTCCACCAGAGCGACCTGACAGCCGAAGTCCAGATAGGCGGAGGCGAACTCCAGGCCCACGGAGCCCCCGCCGATGATGATCAGCGACTCGGGGAGGGCCTCCAGCGCCAGGGCGTGGTCGCTGGTCAGAACGTGCTGCCCGTCGCAGGACAAGCCCGGCAGTTCCTTGGACCGCGAGCCGGTCGCGACGATCACGTGGCGGGCGGAGAGCTTGCGCTCTCCCCCATCGACGGCGATCTCAGTGGGCGAGAGGAAGCGGCCGCGGCCGGCGATGACCTCGATGCGGTGCTTCCGGATCAGGTTCTGGAGGTTCTTGTGGATCCCTTCGACCACTTCCCGCTGCCGGCGCGCCACCAAAGAAAAATCGAGGCGGATGTTCTCCGCCTCGATCCCCAGTTTCTTGCTCCGCCGTACCAGGGACAGCGCCTCGGCGCTCTCCAGCATGACCTTGGTGGGAATGCAGCCCCTGTGCAGACACACACCGCCGACCTTGTCCTCCTCCACGATGGCCACCCCCAAGCCCAACTGCGCTGCTCGGATGGCCGCGGTGTAGCCGCCGGTGCCCCCACCAAGCACCACTAAGTCGAACGCGTCCACTACCCTCCCTTTCTCCCCGGCCGATGCATTGAGGCGTTCGATTCAGCTCATGAAAGCGCCCGATTCATTCGATACGAGGCGTCTATATCTATTGTCGGCGGCCAGGCCCAGCCTGTCAACGGCCACGCGAGCCCAGGACAGGGAAGCATAGAACAATCGAAAATAGCAGCGATTATTGACCAATCCCTTGCCCTCTCATGATAAAATTGACCATTCAGGCGGGATTATAGAAGAAGGGAGTTGACTATGCCCACGTACGTCGTTCTCTACAGGTTCTCTGATCAGGGGTTGAAGACCATCAAGGACACTGTCAAGCGGACCGCAGAAATCCGCCGCCAGAACGAGCAGAGGGGCTTTAAGATCGTCGGCACTTACTGGACCCAGGGTCAGTACGACCTGGTCGCGGTTGTCGATGCCCCAGACGAGCAAGCGATGGCGGCCGGACTGCTCAACATCGCCGAGGCGGGCAACGTCCACAGCGAAACCATGCGCGCCTTCACCGACGCTGAGATGGACACCATCCTCAAGCGCTCATAAGCCCGCAGAAGTTCCTGGCGGGCGAATCAGGCAGCGGGCCCCGCTTCCTCGATTCCCTTAGAGACGCGGCCGGCGTACTGCCGGAAGTTGTCGGCGAACATCTGCGACAGCTTCCGCGCCTGCTCGTCATAGGCCTCGCCGTCCTGCCAGGTGTTGCGCGCATCGAGGATCCCGGGCGGGATGTCGGGGCACACGGTGGGAGTGAGAAGGCCGAAAGCCGGCTCGCGCTCGTAGGCGACGCTGTCCAACGCCCCCGCCAGCGCGGCACGCAACATCGCCCGCGTGTAGGCGATTTTCATCCGTTCGCCGACGCCGTAGGGGCCGCCGCTCCAGCCGGTGTTCACCAGCCATACCTGGGCCCCGTGCTGGCTCATCTTCTGCTCCAGCATGTGGGCATAGACGATGGGGTCCAGGGCCATGAACGGGGCGCCGAAGCAGGCGCTGAAGGTCGCCTGGGGCTCGATGACCCCGCGCTCGGTGCCGGCCACCTTGGCCGTGTAGCCTGCCAAGAAGTAGTAGGTGGCCTGCTCGGGGGTCAACTTGGCGATCGGGGGCAGCACGCCGAAGGCGTCCGCGGTGAGCATGACTACGTGCCGAGGGTGGCCGCCTACGCCCGAGCGGACCACGTTGGGCAGGTATGAGATGGGATAGGAACCGCGGGTGTTCTCGGTCAACGAGTCGTCGTCCAGGTTGATCCGGCGTGTTTCGCTGTCGATGGCCACGTTCTCCAGGATCGTCCCGAAGCGGCGCGTGGTTGCGTGGATCTCCGGCTCGGCCTCGGCGCTCAGCCGGATCACCTTGGCGTAGCAGCCGCCTTCGAAGTTGAACACCCCATCGTCGCTCCAGCCGTGCTCGTCGTCGCCGATGAGGGCGCGATCGGAGGTGGATGAGAGGGTTGTCTTGCCGGTGCCCGACAGGCCGAAGAAGATGGCCACGTCGCCCTGCGGCCCCTGGTTAGCCGAGCAGTGCATGGGGAGCACCCCCCGCTTCGGCAGCACATAGTTCAGGATGCTGAAGACGGCCTTCTTGATCTCGCCGGCGTAGTTGGTTCCTCCGATGAAGATTCTGTTCTGACTGAAGTCTAGGATCACGAACGCCTCGGAGTTCGTCCCATCCACCTCTGGACGGGAGTGGAAATGCGGGGCGGCGATGACGACGATCTGCGGCCCGTGCATCCGGGGTGCGGCCGGAGTTCCTCTGATGAACATGTTGCGGGCGAACAGGCTGTGCCAGGCCGCCTCTGTGATGACCCGAATGGGGATGCGATAGAGCGGGTCGGCCCCGACGAAACAGTCCTGGACGAAGACATCCCTTCCCTGCAAATACGACAGCAGCCGCTCGTGGAGGCCCTGGAACTTCTCAGGGTCCATGGGGCGGTTCACGGGCCCCCACCAAACGCGGCTGGCGCTGGAGGTCTCGCGGACGATGAACTTGTCGTTGGGCGAGCGGCCGGTGTAGTGCCCGGTGCGAACCACGAGCGGGCCCAGGTGGGCGATCATCCCCTCCCGTCTGCGCACCGCCTCTTCATAGAGTCTGGGGGTCGACAGGGTCCAGTGCACAGAGGAGACGTTCTTGATGCCGTGCCTCTCCAGACCGTGGCCGGACTGCACTTCCGTCATTTTCGCTTCCCCTTCCGCAAAGCAGGCGGCCGCCCGTTGGCGGCCTTCGTTCTGGGACTATAGCCTACGCTAGAGGGCCTTGCTAGGGAAGAGCCTGATTTCGCTCCTGGCGGGGATGCTTAAGGAACTGGGTGAGGTGCGGAACGGGCCGAGGAGAAAGCCCTCAGCGGGCGTAGGAGCACGCGGCCAGTGCGCCCCTACATTCGCAGAGACGACTAGCGGGGTTGGGCCACCGGCGACGGCCTTTGAGGAGGCGGTCGATTCTGGCTTGTGTATCGCCGGCTGACTTCGTTGCTAAAGTCCCGGTGTGCGTTACACCACTTGCAGACGCCTGCACTAATCGGGCCGTCCGGCCTTCGGATCAGCCAGTGATGGGCACCGCTGGAGCATTGCACCTCAACGACGGCGGTGATGATGGTGTCGCCCCCTAGGTCTACCATCGACCACCCCCACCTGAGCGACCCCCCGGAGCGCCTCGATCCTCACGAGGGGGACGCGCCTCCTCGACCGTGATCGTCCTCTCTCCCAGCGTCTTTCCGTTCAGCTCGGTGACCGCCTGCCGCGCCAAATCGTCTGTCGACATCTCAACGAAACCGAATCCCTTGGATCGGCCGGAGAGCCTGTCCATGATGATGGTCGCCGACTCGACGGTGCCTACCTGCTCAAATAAGGTCCTCAGTTCGGCATCGGTGGTTTCGAACGAGAGGCCCCCTACATACAGTTTACGGCTCATGGCAGACTTCGCTCCTCTCCTTGCGACGACCTCAAAGCGCCTCGACGCACGCTGGCACGCGATGCGCGGCTAGTGACGGCGCCCGCCGGACCGGCCGCGGCCCCGATTACTGCGCCGCTTGCCCGGGGGCTCAGACTCGACGATGTCCATCGTGCGGCCGTGGAGCTGCGTCATCTTCAGCGACTCCGCCGCAGCCGCCGCCGCCGATTCCTCGGCCATCCCGACGAAGGCAAATCCCTTCGGCCTGCCGGCCCGGTCGCTCGCTATCCGCACCGACACGAGTTCGCCAAACGGCGAGAATACCGCCCGAAGATCTGCTTCCGTTGTATCGTAAGCCAGATTGCCTACGTATAGACTCTTCACGCTCGCGCTCCCTAAGCTGACATTCGCGCCCGCGACCAGCGTCGCCGCCGCCAGCCGTCCGCGCTGCGGGTCGCCGGGGCGGAAACGGGTTGGACGGGCACCGCCTCACCGGTGGGGCTGACGCGCGGCAGGCGCCGCCCCAGACCCCGCTCGATCTCGTGCCACTTGGGCAGATCAGCAGCGCTGAGCAGCGTGATGGCGCGACCAGACCTCCCCATCCGCCCCGTCCGGCCGACGCGATGGGTGAAGAGGTCAGCAGTCTCCGGCAACTCGTAGTTGATCACGCGCTCGACACTCAATAGGTCGAGTCCGCGGGCGGCCACATTCGTCGCCACCAGGATCGGCACGCGGCCGGAGCGGAAGCGGTCCAGGGCGCGGTCTCGCTCTTCCTGGCTGAGATTGCCCTGAAGCACGGCTACCCCGTATCCTGCTGCCTCCAGGCGGCGACCTAGGTTGCGCACGCCGTGCCTTGTGCGGCCGAAGACGAGAGTCGTGCCGTTCGTCGATTCATCCAATAACTGGCGGAGCACCTGGAACTTGTCGCCCTGCCAAACCTCGATCACCACATGGTCGATGTCCGGTTCCACTTCTTGGGACACAGCAGAAGTGATGACGGCGGGCTCCACCAGGTGGCGGGCCGCGATGGTGTGCACCCACGGCGGCGTCGTTGCCGAGAAGAGCGCGGTCTGCCGGCTCCGAGGGGTCATCGCGAGGATGCGCTCCACATCCGGCGCGAACCCCATGTCGAGCATTTCGTCGGCTTCGTCCAGCACCAGCATGCGTACCTGTTCGAGGCGCAGTGTGCGCCGCCGGAGGTGGTCCAGCACGCGGCCCGGGGTGCCCACAACGACCTGGGCGCCTTTGTTCAGCATCATCTCCTGCGGCCCGAAGGCCCGTCCCCCGTAGAGAAGCGCGACGTTCAGCCCGGCGCGCCTGCCCAGCTCGGTAAGAACGCCGCCCACCTGGCGGGCCAGTTCCCGCGTGGGTGTCAGGACCAACGTCTGGACCTGGCGCTGGTTCGCATCGCAGCACTCCATGAGTGGCAAGCCAAAGGCCAGCGTCTTGCCGGAGCCGGTGTACGCCTGGCCTATCACGTCGCGTCCTGCGAGGAGCAATGGGATAGCTTGCTCCTGGATAGGTGTCGGCGTGTCGATGGCCATGGCTATCAGGGCCTCCCGACTAGACGCGCGGAGGCCAAAGCTATGAAAAGAAGACAACAGATTCCCTTTCGTCCCGGAGGCGTTCCTGGGAGACCACCAGGCGGAGATTCAGACCGGAGCCACTTGAACTACAGATGTCACCGCTAGTGTAACCGATCCTTGTGCGAAGGGCAAACCAGCCAGAGCGCGAGTCACAATCGAGCCCCCGACAGCCTAGCCGAAAAGCAGGCCCCGGCCGCAGCCGGCCTTCCCTTCGGATTGTGGAGCACTAGCGGGTCTCGCCGCGGATCGCCTTGAAGATCTTGCGGCCGCCGAGCACTACGTTGGACACCCCACCCGACAGATCGCTCTGGGCGCCGATGAACCACAGCCCTTCGAACGGTGTGCGGTGGGGCGCGCCGGTCTTCCCCATCACGGGGCGGTACCCACCGAATGAGTGGTGGTCCAGCATATAGGTAAGCTGGCCAAAGTCCACCGGCGTCAGAGAGACGATGACCTTTGCGTGCTCCCGCAGGCCGGGGATGATCTTCTCCGCCTCGTGGAGCAGCTTGTCGGTCATATCCTGACGGCGCGCCTCCCAGCCGCCCTCCAGCTTGTTGGGGGCGATGGTGTAGACGGTGATGGCGTGCTGCCCAGGCGGCGCCATGCTGGACGAGTGGAAGGAAGGAATGTAGATCAGAAAGCCGTCCTTCCCCTCGTGGAAATCGGCGTCCCGTGTGCGCGCTATGCCACCCTCCACATCGTAGGTGCCGTAGTAGTAGTTCAGGATTCCGTCCTGGTAGCGGCTAGGGTCCATGTCCACGCCCAGATGAACCATGAACACCGACTCCATCAAAGGCACATCGTCCACCTTGGCCGCGAAGTCGGCAGGCAGTGCCTCCCGGCCGATCAACTTGAAGAAGCACTCCCTGGCGCCGCCGCTCACCAGGACAAGATCGGCCTCCACACGCTCGCCGTCGGCCAGTTCTACGCCGCGGACACGTTCCCGTTCCAGCAAGATGCAGCGCACAGGGCGGCTGGTGTGGATGTGGCCCCCCTTCTCTCGAATGACGCTGGCCACCGCTTCCACCAAGCTGCCGCAGCCGTCCGCCACGTAGGTGTAGGTGTGGCGCGGCCCCGCCGCTGACACCTGCGCCGGCAAGCGGTCGTCGAAGGCGGACTCCTGGTTGAACCCCGGAACGCCCAACGCCATGAACTCGGAGGGCAGGACTGTCATGTCAGCCAGTATGCCCGTGAAGAACGCCTTCAGCTTGGGGTCGCTGAAGAAGTGGTCCATGATCTGCTGCGCGTTCCAGCTCTGATATCGTTTGACGCGGTTGAAGAGCAGCGCCATCCGCAGCTTCAGTGGCAGAACGCGCAACACGCCTGCATCCTCTGACTGCTCGGCAAGGGTCATCAGGTCCATTATCGTGTCGTAGAACCGATAGTAGCCGTCGAGCCCGTCCGCTTCGTGGGGGAAGATCTCTTTGAGCCTTTCCCGCCGCCAGTACGGCCCCAGGTACTCCGCCGGCCGGAAAACCTGGTAGTCCGGGAACGCGATGCCCCGGAAGCCCCGCAGGAATTCCACTCGGTCGGCGCAACCCAGCTCGGCCAGCACCTTGCCTGCCGCCTCGCCAGGGGCAAAACTCTCGATCATGAGCGGGCCCAGGTCCCAGGCAAACCCCTCCTTGCGCAGCGTCGCGGTGACGCCGCCGATGTGGTCGGCCTGCTCAAACACCTCTACCTCGCACCCGTCACGGGCGAGGTAGGCCCCTGCCGTCAGTCCGGCCATCCCAGAACCAACAATGACCGCTTTCGTCATGGTGTACCTCCTCGCTCTCTTAGCAATGACCGCGGCAGGCGCAGACTGGAATCGTGCTCACAGCTTAGGTCGAGCCGCCTCTGCGAGCAATCGGCAAGGAAGCGCTAAGCGCTCGAGGATCATTCGCCCCTCCGGGGCGCAGCATCCTCCGGTTCCTCCCAGAACGATCCCAGCACCTGCAAGCGCGAAGGCGGCACCAGCCCAGCGATGCGGATGCTGACGAATATCAGCGTGTAGGCCACCGCCAGCAGAATGAGTGGCGACACCAGCAGGACGCTGTCCACCCCGAACTGCGTGGCGGCTGCCCCCAGAATCAGCAGCGGGATGATCGCCGAGCCGTTCTTCAGCCAGTTCTGCATGGCGAATGTCCGCCCCTGGTACGAAACAGGCACTCGACGATTGATGTACGTCTGAACGGAGGTGGCTGTAAGGGACACACCAAACGCCAGCGGAACCGCTACGAACGCCGCTGTCCTCAATCGCTCCCCCAGGTCTATCCCGACAAGGCCCACGACGCGCAAGGGATTGATCGGGTCTACAAGCACTGAAACCTCCCCGACGATGCCCAGCAGGAACAGGGCGGAAGCGGTGAGGAAGAACCCGGCGAGCGCTGCCATGCGTTCGCCGCGCAGTCTCATCAGGTAAGGCGCCGACACCAGGGCGACGACAAGCCCGATCGCTGACGGCGCGAAAACGTATGCTGCGTCCGCCGCATCGACATCCAGCACCGACTGCACATACCGCGGCCCCAGCGTCTGCAGCATCACGTTGGCTGTGCCGGACACCACCGCGACAACGATCATCGTCGCGACGGCAGGATGAGCGGCCAACCACTGCATGGCGGCGCGGACACTCACATGAGGAAGGAAATGGCCGAGCTTCGCCCGTCTCACTCGGCCACGGAGAGGGAGATCGAAGACGCGGCTTGCCGCTAGGAGAAGTAGCACGCCCGCCAGATAGAGGACGGGCTCCACACCCACAGCCCGCACCAGAACAGGCGCCAGCAGGGCCGTGCCGAAGGCGGTGCCCGCCGCAGAGGACAGGTTGATCAGCGACGCTGCACTCGCCAGTTCCTCATTAGACGCCACCAAGGGCAGCACGGCCGACTCCGTCGGCCCTGACACCTGTCCCAGGCTGTTGACGGCGAGCAGCAGGAACA
>Ga0315275_10000207_pt1 | contig 47801 bp, 35 predicted proteins | sample YL17G03_0_MG_FD_205557 | JGI IMG/M metagenome (GOLD analysis project Ga0315275, IMG submission 205557) | Sediment microbial communities from Yellowstone Lake, YNP, Wyoming, USA - YL17G03_0 | ecosystem: Environmental > Aquatic > Freshwater > Lake > Sediment | place: USA: Wyoming | collected... | reverse complement strand
CGATGCAGGACGCGGCCGTCCATGTCCAAGAGCGCCGCGCCCGGCTGATAATAGGAATTATAGAGGTTCAAGCCCGCCCCGCCGGCGTCTTTCCGGTATTCGATGACGCCGTCCCGTTTTCCGTTTTCCTCGGCGGCAAACGAGGAATAGGGCAGGGATTTCATGGCCTCGGCCCGGGCAGCCGCCGGACCGGCCGCGGATTCCCCGGAGGTCCGGAAAAAGAACAGGAACGCGGCGAAGAGAAGCCCCACGGCGGCGGCCGCGCCCAGGCTGAAGAAACGGCGGAGGCGGCGTTCCCTGATGAGGCCGCGTCCGATGAAGGCGACGATGAAAAGAAGGGCCAGGGCGGCGGCCGTTTCGGCCTGCTTCAGGATAAACGCGGCGATCCAGGCCGCGGCGACCGCCAAAAGGAAAAAGTCCCTGCGCACGGCGACGATCACGACGCCGGCCAAAATGAGCCCGGCGACCTGTAAATACAAAATATACACGAAGGGAGAAGCGACGAAACCGAGGGCGACGCCGGCCAGAAATAATCCGGCGAAGACCAAAAGGACGGTTTTCATGGGGAACGCCTGGAGGACTTATCGATCATGATTCTTCCTGCAAATCGAAGGGAACAAGCTGAAGGATGATACAAAAAAACGCAAAAAAAGACCATCCCTCCGAATAGACGGCTTTTTCCGGAAAAGCTTGGCGAAGGCGGATTTTCACCGAGATTTCCACAGGCGGGGCGGGATGGGGGTACGGATCCGGCCTTTTTTATCGCCTCGCCCCTCCTCTGGACCCAGTTTCCACCACCTGAACCCTCTTTTCATACCGCGCTTGCCCCTGTCCTCAGGGATGGTGTATACTGCCCCTGTTTTTGTCGTTAAAATTTATATGTTTTTCGGTGAAAACGAAGGAGTGGTATGCATGAAAAAAGTCATCATCATGGGCGCCGCCGGCCGGGATTTCCACAATTTCAACACCTACTTCCGGGACAATCCTAATTTCCAGGTTGTAGCCTTCACGGCCACGCAAATCCCGGACATCGAAGGCCGCCAGTACCCGGCCGCCCTGGCCGGAAAGCTCTATCCGGACGGCATCCCCATCTACGCCGAGGAGGAGCTCGATTCCCTCATCCGCAAATTCAACGTGACCAAGGTCTATTTCTCCTACAGCGACGTGGCCCACGAATACGTCATGCACAAGGCCAGCCAGGTCCAGGCCGCCGGGGCCACGTTCGTCCTGCTCGGGCCCAAGGACACCATGGTCAAGAGCACCAAGCCGGTGGTCTCGGTCTGCGCCGTCCGCACCGGCTGCGGCAAGAGCCAGACCTCCCGCAAGGTGGCCAAAATCCTTAAAGCCAAGGGCCGCCGCGTGGCCGCCATCCGTCATCCCATGCCCTACGGCGACCTGGCCATCCAGAAGGTCCAGCGCTACGCCGAGCTGGCCGACCTCGACCGGCACAAATGCACCATCGAGGAGCGCGAGGAGTACGAGCCCCATATCGTCGCCGGGATCATCATCTATGCGGGCGTCGATTACGAGGCCATCCTCCGCGAAGCCGAGAAGGAAGCGGACGTCATCCTCTGGGACGGCGGCAACAACGACTTCCCCTTCTATAAGTCCGATCTCGAGATCGTCGTGGCCGACCCCCTGCGGGCGGGCCACGAGATGCACTATTACCCCGGCGAGACCAACTTCCGCCGGGCCGACGTCCTCGTCCTGAACAAGATGGACTCGGCCACGGCCGAAGGCGTGGACTTGGTCCTGTCCAACCTGCGCAAGGTCAACCCCTCGGCCATCGTCATCAGGGCCAATTCCGCCCTCTTCCTGAAGAACGGCGAGCAGATCCGGGGCAAGAAAGTCCTGGTCATCGAGGACGGCCCGACCGTCACCCACGGCGGGATGGGCTATGGCGCCGGCTTCGTCGCCGCCCAGAGATTCGGCGCGGGCTCGATCGTCGACCCCCGTCCGGCCGCCCTCGGCAGCATCAAGTCGACCTTCGAGAAATACAACCACCTGGAAAAGGTCCTCCCGGCCATGGGCTACGGCGACAAGCAGATCCGCGAGCTGGCCGCGACCATCGCGAACATCGACTGCGACCTGATCGTCAGCGGCACGCCCATCGACCTCAACCGCCTCTTCAAACCTAAACAGCCGATGCTGCACGTCGACTACGAGCTGGAGGAGATCGGCACGCCGACCCTCGAGGACGTGCTGGCCAAGTTCTAAGGAACGAAATCCGGAAGGACGCCCATGAACCGACGCCTGGCCCTGATCGCCTTCGGCGGCAACGCCCTGCTCCGCGAGGACCAGCGCGGTCTGCAGGAGGAGCAGGTCAAGAATGCCGAGCTGGCGGCCAAGCTCATGGTCGGGGTCGTCCGCAAGGGCTACGAGCTCATCATCGTCCACGGCAACGGGCCCCAGGTGGGCAACATCCTCATCCAGCAGGAGGAGGCGGTCAACCGGATCCCGCCCTACACCCTGGACATCTGCGACGCCATGACCGAAGGCAGCATGGGCTATATGCTGGAGCGGGCCATCGCCAACGAATTGCGCCGCCGGTCGATCGACAAGGACGCCACGACCGTCGTCAGCATGGTCCTGGTCGACCGGAATGACCCGGCTTTCGAGAAGCCGACCAAGCCCGTCGGGCCCTTCTACACCAAGTTCCGGGCCCAGGAGCTGATGCGCAAAAAGAAATGGACCATGGTCGAGGACGCCGGGAGGGGCTGGCGCAAGGTCGTCCCCTCGCCCAAGCCCATCGATGTGGTGGCCAAGTGGGTGGTGCGCGATCTGGTCCATGCCGGCCGGGTCGTCATCGCCGCCGGCGGCGGGGGCATCCCGGTCATCCTCAACAGCCGCGGCCTCTACGAAGGCGTCGAGGCGGTCATCGACAAGGACTACGCGGCCAGCCTGATCGCCCGCGAAACGGGCGTGGACCTGTTCATCATCCTGACCGCCATCGAGCGCGTCTATTACAATTTCGGCAAGCCCGATCAGAAGGAACTGCCGGAGATCACGGTCGACGAGGCCGAACGCTTTCTGGCCGAAGGCCAGTTCCCGGACGGATCGATGGCCCCCAAGATCCGGGCGGCCGTCGAGTACATCCGGGCCGGCGGCCGCGAAGTGCTGATCACCGACGCCGCCCACCTCAAGGCGGCGCTGCTGCGGCGCTCGGGCACCCGCATCGTAGGAAACAAATAAGGAGCCGCCCATGACGAAGGACTTCCTGTCCGTCCACGACATCACGCGGTACGAGTTCCATGAACTGCTGGATCTCACCCACGACATCAAGAAGGACCGCGAGAAATACCGCAAAACGCTGAAAAACCGGGTCCTGGCCATGATTTTCGAAAAACCGTCCCTGCGCACGCGGATGACCTTCGAGGTCGGCATGCTGGAGCTGGGCGGCACGGCCATCTACCTGAGCCCCAGCGAGATCCAATTGGGCAAGCGCGAAACGGTCGAGGACGTGGCCCACAACCTGGAACGCTGGGTGGACGGGATCATGATCCGCACCTTCGCCCACGACAACGTCCTGCGCCTGGCCGCCGCCTCCAAGGTGCCGGTCATCAACGCCCTGACCGACCTCTCCCACCCCTGCCAGGCCATGGCCGACTTCTTCACCTTGCGGGAACACAAGGGCGGCCTGAGCGAGCTCAAACTGGCCTGGTCGGGCGACGGCAACAACGTCTGCCACAGCCTCATGCTGGCCGCGGCCAAGGCCGGCACGAAGATGGCCGTGGCCTACCCCAAGGGCTACGAGCCCAATCCCGAGATCGTCCGCTGGGCGCGGGAAGACGGCCGGGACACCGGCTTCGAGCTCGTCCTGACCAACGACCCGAAGGAGGCCGTCCGCGGCGCCGACGCCGTCTACGCCGACGTCTGGACCTCGATGGGCCAGGAGGCGGAGAAGGATGAACGGCTGAAGACCTTCGCCCCCTACCAGGTCAATCCGGAGCTCCTGGCCCTGGCCAAGCCCGGCGCGATCTTCATGCACTGCCTTCCCGCCCACCGCGAGGAGGAAGTCACGGCCTCCGTCCTAGACTCGCCCCGCTCGGTCGTTTTCGACCAGGCCGAAAACCGCCTGCACATCCAAAAAGCGATCATGCTCACCTTGATGGGAAAGAAAGAAAAACATGGATAAGGACAACACGCTCCTCCAGGTCAACTCCGGCGACATCGCCGTCGTCGAGCAGGAGTTGGCCAAGTCCCCCCGGCCCTTCACGCTCCGCGAGCTGACCGAGAAGCTGGCCTTCCTCAAGACGGCCGGCGAACGCACCGAGGTCGTCAAGATCTACGACCAAGGCAGCCTCTACCAGGTCGGCGACTCGATCTTCAAGGAATACGACGAGCTTTTGACCGTGAGCTCCAAGACGCACGAGCCCTTCCAGGGCGCGGTCGTCCTGAAGGTCATCAAAAAGCGCACCGACAAGGTCCTCAACTGCGAAATGCTGGAGGTCGACTACAGCGGCGGCGGGACGTTCCGCAAATACGTCGATTACATGAAGAAGACCAAGACCGACGTTCTCCTGCCGTCGAACCTGGGCCTGGCCAACACCCCTCCGCCGGTCATGGGCTCGGGCGAGGACCCGCGCCTGACCGAGCTGCCGATGCAGGACCGCGATCTCAGGACCCTCGAGCGCAACCTGCGGACGGCCATGGGCAAGTCGCACATCTTCTTCAGTTGGGGCGACCGCTGGCAGATCAAAGCCAACCAACCGGAGATCAGCGAGGCCCGGACGAAGGAGATCGAGGCCCATCTCGCCGAGACCAAGCAGTCGGCGGCCACGACCGATCTCGTCCGCAAGTTCTTCGCCTTGGAGCCGTCGAGCGACCTGTTCGAGATCCATTGCCTCTGGCTCAACCACATCCTGGAGACCAAGCATAAGAAGGAATTCGTCGCGGTCTCGCCCGTGGAATGGGGCAAGTGGCACCTCAAGAGCGTGCTTAACGCCATGCCCGAGGGCCTGCCGCTGGCCTCCGCCGAGACTCCCCTGCCCGAGTTCGACCCGGCCGAAAAAGTGGACATCACGCCCTTCCACGAGTTCCCCCTCAAGGTCTACCTGGGCTGGCGCGAGATCCATTCGGGCGGGGTCAAGATCCCCAAAACCTACAACAAGGAGCTGGCCCACTCGCGCGAATATGTTTTCACCGACGCCGACGAGAACAAGAGCACCATCGTCTATTATTTCCCGCTCACCGGCTACTTCCTGGGGCTGCGCGATTTCTTCGCCGCCGCCAACATCCCCCAGGGCACGAGCATGACCCTGGAGAAAGCCGGCCCGGTCCAGTTCAATTTCTGGATCAAGAAATCCAAGAAGAAGATCCAGGTGGCCAAGGTCGCCTACGACGCGGCGGCCGACACGTTCGCCGACGCCGGCGAGGGGGCCACGCTGGCCATGCCCAACAAGATCATCTACATCGAGCGCGATCAACTGGCCAAGCTGGTCTCTCTCTACCCCGAGCGCGAGGGCAAGGACCTGCGCGAGCTGCTCATCATGGTCTTCAAGACGTTCGGCGTCCACTCCGTGGCCTCGGCCCTCCATTACCTGCGCGCCTACCATCTGGTGGACGTCCTCAAGCGCACGACCCAGGAGGACGTCGAGCTGACGCTCCTCAATACGCCCGCCTTCGAAAAATTCGACAAGAAGAAGGGCGTGTTCTTCTATCGCGAAGCGCCCATAGTACCGGAGCCGGCGGTCGAGGAGGCTCCCGCCGCCGCGGAGCGGCCGGCCGTAATGCTCTCCCCCGAGGAAATGGCCCTGGCCGAAGCCGCGGCGGAAACGGCCGAACCGATCGACGAGGTCGAGGCCGCCGAAGCCGGCGTCGTGATCGAGGACCTGGGCAAGACCGTGCTGGCCGCCCTGGCCCCGGACAAGAAGCCCCGCGAAGTGGAGAAAAAGCCGGTCGCCCCGCCCCTTCCTCCGAAGAAGGAAAAAGAGAAGAAGATCAGGATCGACAGCGACAGGCGCCCCAAGACGCGCAAAAGCGAGCGCCGGGTCCTGGAAGAGGAGTTCCTCGAGAAGGAATCGGAGAAGGAAGCCCTGTACGCCGTGAAGGACGCCGAAGACGACATCCTGGCCGAGCTCGGCGTCAGCCTCCCCGGCCTGGAGCCGGAAGAGGAAGAGGCCCCGGCCGAAGTCAAGCCGGCTCCTGCGGCGGCGAAGGGCAAGCCCAAGGCCGAGATCAAGGTCGAGTCCGAGGAAGAGATCGAGCCGGCCGAAGAAACGCCGGCCGAGGACGAAGCCGCGCCGGCGGCCGGCACACCCGCCGCGGGAGGCATGTTCGGGGGCATTTTCGCCAACAAGCTCAAGGCCGCGCTCAAGAAGAAACGCGAGGAAGAGCCGGCCGAGGACGAAACCGAAGGCGGCGAACCGCCCGCGGACGAGAACGCCGAAAAATAAGCCCGTGCTCTTTGTCGCTCGGGCTCGGGATACGAAGAGAATAATGTCGGCGGGTCCTGCCTGCTCCGGCGCCCCGAATTCCGCGAGCTCCACCCATCCCCCAGTGGGTCCCTTCCGCTCGCGGAATCCGGGTGCATCCGTCGCGTCACCCGCCGAGAATTTTAATTTTCCAGCCGAATCCGCTGTTCGTCGGATATTCAAATTATTGAGCGGGCGACGGGCGAGCCGGGTAAAACCCGTGCGACGACGAAGCGGGCACGGTTTCCCGCTCTTGCGGGAAGAGCAAGGAGGAGCGTCGGAGCGCGCTTTCCTCGCCGGGGAAAGCGCGCGTGTTTTACCCGGCTTGCCCCGAGCCCGCTCGACCATTCTAATCGCCGTCTTCGTCTTGTCAGCAGTCTCCGCCGTGGGACAAGAAAGCGGGGAACAAACGAAGGAGCGGTCGGAGTGGACGAAACCGCATGCCTCGATGCAGGCGGAAATCGGGATCGACTCGCTCCAGCGGCGCTTCTATCGCCCCCAATTCACGCTCTCCTGGCCCCTGGCCGTCCTCGGCGGGAGCCGGGCCGTTCTTGACTTCAGCTACCTCCAGCGGATCAACGGCAGCCAGGAGGGCGCGATCGATTATTGGATCTTCGCCGGCTTGGAAACGAAAATCTCGAGCGCCGTCTCATTCGAGGTCTCGCTCAGCCACTTTTGCCGCCACCTGACCTTGATTCACAACCCCTATGTTCTCAACCTCAACGAGCTCATCGGCCGCTTTTGGGTGCGCGGGGAAAGTGTCGAGTTGGGCTTCGGCTGCGGCCCCTACATCGGCGGAAGCCGCGGCTTTGACGGCCTGATGATCGTGAACTTCAACCTTCCCCGCCTGCTCATCCCGGAACTGGCGTTGGAGACCGAGTGGAAATGGGCCGATTTCCGGAACGTCTACTACGACGCCGCGCTGTCCGTCGGGTTGGGCCGGGGAACGGATATTTTCATCCGCGCCTCTCATCATTACGCCTATCCGGCGACCGCCTATATCGGGCTCCGTTTCCGTCCGGCCGGCGCCATCGAGCGGATCGTGGACAAGCTCGACCTCGAGGCGGGCGTCTATCCCTATTACAATACGCACAAGCTGCTGGTCAACGGCGGATACCGGCTGGAATTCCTGGGCCGCCCCGAGCGGCGCTTCTTCGTCGACGTCGATTTCCGCACGCCCATCCTAAGCGGCAGCGGGTTCCTGGACCAGTTCTGGCCCGACCGTATGCTCTACGACATCGCCGCCCAATACGAACGGACGCTGCCCGGGGGACTTTACGGCGCCTGGTATGCCCGCTATTTCCTGGATATGCCGGTGGACAAGGCGCTTCGCTTCCGCTCCGGCCTGGCCACGGGCCTCCTCCTTCGCAACCAGCCCGATTTCAACCGGCTGGACAAGCCGGTGCGGTTCGAGATCGCCGCGGGCTACGATTTCGTTTTCGCCTATGACCTCCGGGTCCGCCTGGGCGCCCAGGTCAAACCCCGGGGCCTCATCCCGCTCGGAGCGGATTTCCGGCTGGATGCCGACGACGAGCGGCAAACGGCGGAATTCAGGCTTTTTGCCGTACTGGGGAAAGACCTCGAAGTGCGGCCCTTCGTGGGCATCCGCAAAATCAGTTACCTCGTCGGCGCCCCGCCGCCGGACCTGTTCAAAAACAAAATCACGGCCGGCCTGGCCTTCTACAAGTGGTTCTAGGCCCGCTCCCATTCGCCGGCCGCGCGGCTTCGCCGAACGACAATCCGCTCCTCAGAGGATCTCCCGCACCGAGCCGCGGCGCCGGGTCACTCCCCGTTCGTCCAGCAGCTCGAGGAGCGGGATGGCGAACTTGCGGCTCAGGCCGGTTAAGGCCTTGAATTCGGCGATGGTCAGTTCTTTTTTGTTCAGCGCGCGCAGCTTGGACGTCAGGTCGTCCAGCCAGCGGGCATGCAGATAGAAGCCGTCCCGGCCGCCGACGATGCGCCGCCGTTCGACGAGCTCGGCCAGCATGTCCTCCAGCTTGGGCAGGGCGATGGCGTACTGCTCGTGAACGTCGCGCAGCGTCAAGGCCCGGAAATCTCCGCCGAAGCACATCTGCTCCAGCTTCTCCAGGGCTTTTTCCTCGCGGAGCGGGAGTTCTCTTTTAAAGGCGGCCAAGGCGAAGCCGGACTCATTTTCCTTGAGGGTCCCCGCATGGACCAGCGATTTTAGGGCCAGCTTCAGGACCGTGCGGGGGGCCTCGAAGCGGTCGGCCAGCCGGTCGAAAGACGCGCCGGGTTCCTTGAGATGGGTGCGGTGGAAGGCCTCGATGTAGGGGACGAGCTTTCCGCCCAGGAAATCGACGGCCTCCTTGGCCACCAGGAAAAGCGGCCGGAAGGAGAGGATCCGGACGCGGCCGATCTCCTCGAGCTGCTGGGCCAGGGCGGTGAGGACGGATCCGTCCAGCGGCAGATGGATGGACGCGGTCTCTTCCTTGAGGCCGCGCAGGCCCTGGACGCGGACAAGGGCGTCCAACTTCTCCAGGTCGCCCGGATAGGCGCCGGCAACCGGGGGGAGGGGCGGGAGGGGGACCGCGGCGGGGACACGCATTTTCGAACGCGGATACTTGGCCGCGGGAGCGGATTTCGAGGCTCCCGGCCGGGACGGACGCGTTTTTTTCGCCGGTCCGCGCGAGCGCTCGCTTTTTTTCCTGGAAGCTGGAGACATGGGGCCGAGCGTTCCTTTCGCTTTCATTGTACCAGAAAAGCTATTCGGCAGGGACGAGGGTCAAGCGGCGGAGCATGGGATCGACGGCGGCCAGCAGGACTTTCATCTCCTGGCCGAGCTCGAATTTTTTTCCCGTCCGCGCGCCGGACAGGACGGCCGGGGATTTGCGCCGGTAATAATCGCCCCCCAGATCGGCGAAAGCCACGACGCCCTCGACGAAATATTCGTCCAGGGACACGACCAGGCCGGCCCGGTTGATATCGGTGACGACTCCGCTGAACTCCTCGCCCAAGCGGGCCTTGAGAAAACGGAAGATGCGCCACTCGACCAGGTCCTTCTCCGCGGCGTCCGCCCGCCGCTCGCGCTCGGACGAATGCGCGGCCGCCGACTCCAGCGGGCGGTCCTCCTGCGGGCCGCCGCGCCAAGCCGCCTTGAGCAGGCGATGGACCAGGAGATCGGGATAGCGGCGGATGGGCGAAGTGAAATGGGTGTATTCTTTTTTGGCCAGGCCGTAATGGCCGATGTTCTCGGTGGAATACACGGCCAGCCGCAGGGCCCGCAGGACCTGGACGTTGACGAATTTTTCGCCCCGCTTGCCGTCGACGGCGCGGACGGCGGCCTGCAGGTCCCGGGAGGCGATCGCGGACGGCGGGGGAAGCATGATCCCGAAATGGGCCAGGATCTCGCGCAGCTTGTCCAAATCGGCTTCGGCCGGCCGGTCGTGGACGCGGTAGATCGAGGGGAGGCCGAGCCCGGAGAGATGGGAGGCCACGGCCACGTTGGCCGCGACCATGAATTCCTCGATGAGCTTGTGGGCCTCGTTCTGGGCGAAGCCGGCGACGCCGGTCATCTTGCCCTCGGCATAGACGAGCTCGGGCTCGATCAGATCGAAATCCAGGCTGCCCTCGGCCAGGCGGCGGCGCCGCAGGAGGGCGGCCAGGTCGCGCATCTCGAGAAGGTCCGGGACGAGCGCGGCCAGGCGGCGGCGCTCGCCGTCGTCGCCCTCGAAGACCTTGAAGACCGCCGTGTAGGTCAGCCGCTCGGCGGTCCGGATGAGCGAAGGGCGGAAGACCGAGCGGACAACGTCGCCGTCCGGGTCGATCTCCAATAGCACCGAAAAGGCCCGGCGGTCTTCGCGCGGGCGCAGGCTGCAGACGTCGTTGGACAGGCGCTCGGGCAGCATGGGCAGGGTCAGCCCGGGAAAATAGACGCTCGTGGCCCGGGCGTAGGCCTCATCGTCGAGGGCGGTGCCGGGGCGGACGTAATGCGACACGTCGGCGATGTGGACTCCGAGGAGACGGCGGCCGCCGTCCAGGCGGCGGATGCTGACGGCGTCATCGAAATCCTGGGCGTTCTCGCCGTCTATGGTGAACGTCGTCCAGCCGCGATGATCGACGCGCGCGGCGTCCTCCTCGTCGGTCCGCCCGACCCGGTCGTCGCGGACCGCGGCCGCGTCGGCCTCGGCCAGGACTTCGGGCGAGAACTCGGCGGCCAGCCCATAGCGGCGCATGACGACGCGGGTGTCGACGCCCGGATCGTCGGGAAAGCCGAAGACGTCGGTGAGGGTCATGGTGCCGCGGTCGGCGGCGATGATCATGCCCGCGGCCGGGAACATCCCGGCGCGGGAGGCCAGCGGGAGCTCGGTCGGGAGGGCCAGATCGAAGGGGACGATCCGGGGCTGTCCGTAACGCTCGGCATAAACGCCGAGGAGCTGTTTGCGCTCTTTTTTCAAAATGCGGACGACGCGGCCCTCGGGCCGGCCCTTGAGGCCCTTCGGTTTGAAGAGGACCTCGACCTCGTCGCCGTTGGCCGCGCCTTCGGCGAAGCGGGCCGGGACGAACACGTCGCCGCCGCTCCCGCCGTCGGGCACGACGAAGCCGAAACCGCGGCCGGTCGTCTCGAAGCGGCCCCGGACGATGTCGGACTCGAGGGGCAGGAGGTAACGGGCCTTGACCCGGCGGATGAGGCCGCGGCCCTCCATTTCCCGCAGGTGTCCCTCGATCCGGCCGCGTTCCTTGCGCGGGGCCCGGAGCTCGCCGAAGACCTCCTGAAGGGTCAGCCCCAGCCGCTTGCGGCGGAGGGCCTCGAGAATCCTATTTTCAAAATTCATGAGGGGTCAGGTCTCAACTTTCAACCGGCTGATCGGGCTAGGGGCGAACCGGTAATCTTAAACGGATGCTTGGAACGAGCCTTCGAAATAAAAGTTGATATACGGGTTTTGCCCCGCTCGCCCCTGGCTCAATCAATTGTTTCATTTTCCTCGGCTGTCAACTTTATCATAACACAGGATAGAGGCTTGGTTTGGCAGAGCATCGTCTTTCCCAACCGTTAAACCACGACGATTTATGTCATTATCCAATATTTATTCAGGAATGTTGAATGTTGAGACCTGCCCCCGTTAATAATAGAAGAGGGCGAAAAACGGCAGGCAGAAATTTATCCGCAGGTGTTTGATCAACCGGGTCCGGGCGGCGGCCGCGGTCAACCCGGGCGCGTCCGCGCCGGCCGCCTGGCGATCGTCATCCGCGGCCGAATCGGCCAGCGCCGCATCGGCCTCTTCATCGAGCCGTTCAAGAGCCTCCTCGTCCGTCCCCTCCGCCGCGAGAAGGGCCCGCGCCCGTCGGGCGATCGCTTCGATTCCGGGCGGTCCGGCGCCGCGGGCCAGGAATTCTTCGACTTCGGCCAGCGCCCGGAGCCGCTTCTCGGCCCGCCCGGGGACGCTCCGGCCTGTCCTTCCGACGCGGCGTTCGCGGCGCAGTTCATGAAGCTTGCGGACCTGATTTTGGCAGAAGGCCAGGGTCAGGACTTTGCCGCGCGGAGCGGCCCCCGCCGGCAGCGGGGCGAAGGCGCGCTCGATGCCTTCCAAAACAAGGGCGAGAGGGATGCCCGCTTTTTCCCAGGAGGCGATCAACTCAAGGTCCTTAGGCGAGAGGAAAAAGGGCGCTCCTCGCCGAGCCAGGAAGGCCCGGCTTATCTCCTGGAAATAGCGGTCGCGTTCAGACATGGGGGTCATCTGACCCCTTTCAGGATTTGTTGCGTTCGTAAATGATCCGCAGGCCCTCCAACACGAGATGCGGCTCGTAGCTGCGGATATCGGATATCTCTGCGCTCATCATCTCGCCGAACCCGCCCGTGGCCACCACGGCGGCCTCGCCGCCCATCTCCTTGCGGATCTCGCGGATGATGTTGAGCGTCAGGCCGACGTAGCCGTGGTAGAGGCCCGACTGCATGCTGGCCACGGTCGTCTTGCCGATGGCCTTGGCCGGCTTGCGCACTTCGATGCGCGGCAGCTTGGCCGTCTTGAGGTACAAAGCCTCGGCCGAGATCTGGACGCCGGGGGCGATGGCCCCGCCCAGATATTCGCCCTTGGCCGAGACCGCGTCGAACGTCGTGGCCGTGCCGAAATCAAGGACGATGCAGGCCCCGCCTATTTTTTCATAGGCGGCCACCGCGGCGGCGATGCGGTCGGCGCCCACTTCGAGGGGGGCATCGTAAAGGATCGGCATGCCGGTGCGGAGCCCGGGCCCCACGACAAGCGCCTTGACCTTGAACAGGGCGGCGGCCAGGGATTGAAAGACGGGCGTCAGGGGCGGGACGACGCTGGATAGGATGGCCTCGCGGACGACGGAGAGGGCCTGCCTCGAGACATCGAGCAGGCTGCGCAGGATGAGGCCGTATTCGTCGGCCGTCTTCTCCCGGTCCGAGCTGATCCGCCAGGTCTGGACGAGGCGTTTCCCATCGAAGAGGCCGATGGCGGTGGTGGTATTGCCGATGTCGAAGGCGATGAGCATCGTGGGCGTCCTTAAATCAGATTCCCCGCGGGATTATACCTCAAAAGCCGCCCGCGCCCCATTTGCTTTCCTCCGGCAAGGTTGCCATAATGAGCCACAGTCCCCCGGAGGGTTACACCATGTCGATACCCCGACTGCGCCTCCGCGCCGCCTTGCTTTCCATACTCATGATCACGGCGTCCCTGCCGCTCGCGGCCCAGCTTCTGACCACGTCCCAATGGAAGCTCAAGGTGACCGTCGACGCCGCCGTCCGCCTGAAACCGGAGCTCGAAGGGCCCATCGCCGCGATCGTCCCGAAGGGGACGATCCTCCAGTCCTACGAAGCCACGGGCGCCTGGTACCGGGTGCTGACCACCTCGGCCAAGGACGGCACGTCCGTTATCGGATATATCGCCACCTCGGACGTCGAAGTCGTCGAGGAAAAAACCGCGCCGTCGGCGGATTTCTGGCCTGTCCAAGCGCAGCCTTATCGCGGCATCGGGCTGGCCGTCCGGCTTTACGGCGGCCTGGGCGTCATCTCCAGCCCCGACGTCGACGCCTCGCTGGACGGCATGGCCGCCGTGGCCGCGGAGGCGATCCTGGCCAAGGGCTATTCCCCGGTGACCCAGGACGTCTCTCCCCTCCACTCGGGCCCGATCATGGGCGGCGACCTGGTGTTCGCGATCTCTCCGCGCCTGTCCGTGGGGGCGGGCTTCAGCTACACTCGGGCCAACCGCTCCAATGTTTATTCCTACAGCCAAGTCTTGAATTTCGAATATAGCCTCGACAGCACGGCCCTCCTCCAGGTCTATGCCTATCGCCTGGAGGCCGCCTATACAATCCCGCTGAACCAGACGGCCGGCCTCGTTCTCAGCGCCGGTCCGGCCCTCTATCATGCCCAATACATTCATATGCTGGCCTGGGCCGACGCCGATTCGGTCTGGACCTTGCACCAGGACACCCGGCAAAGCGTGCTCGGCGGCCATGCCGGCCTGGCCCTGGAGATCAACCTCAACAACCGCGTCAGCCTGTTCGTCCAGGCCCTTGGGCGGCTGGCCCGGTTCGCCGCCCTGTCCGGGACCGAGACGCTCACGCAGGAATCCGGCTCATATGCCCTGCCGACGCAGAATTACCAGGGCGATCTGTATTTCATCGACGACGGAGGATTTTCCCGGACGGCCGTGCGCGATGCGCCCCCCCCGGGGCCGGGCCCGGTCCGCAAGATGGTTGTGGATTATTCGGGGATCACGTTCCTTTTCGGTTTCCGGATGAAGTTCTAGGAGGGCCGGACCATGACCAAGCGCATCTTCGCCGTCTCCGCCCTGATCATCGCCGGCGCCGTGTTGACCGCCGCGTCCGGACCGGCCGCCGTCTCCCTTTCCTCGAAGCACAGGGCCTGGCTGGAGAACGAGGCCGCCATCATCATCACGCCCGCCGAGCGCGACGTCTTCCTGAAGCTGTCCACGGACCGCGAGCGGGAGCTGTTCATCGAGGCCTTCTGGAAACAGCGCGATCCCACGCCCGGCACTTCCCGCAACGAGTTCCGGGTCGAAAACGCCCGGCGGATCGCCTTCGCTGATTTGACCTTCGGGGAAGGGACGCCCGGCCGGGGCCGGAAGACCGAGCGCGGCCGGATCTATATCACCCTCGGCCCGCCGCTCGAAGTCCAACGGACCGGAAAGGAAGGCCGCAGGACGGAGGTCTGGACCTATGCCGGGAACCAGGCTTATCTTCCGGCCGCGTTCTTCCGCATCCGGTTCCAGCAGCAGGATTCACTAGGGGAATACGGGATCCCGGACGCGTCCGTGGAGGTCGAGCCGGCCCCGGGCGCGGGCCCATCAGAGCCGGTCCTTCTCGCCGATATCCAGAAAACCCCGCAGAAGAAAGTCGACGACGCCTACGCCACAGTCTTCCTGGAACGCAAGGCCGCGGTCGAGGTCAACTATTCGGTCCACGCCATGTCCAACTGGTCCGCCGTGCAGGCCTACAAGGACCAGGCCGGCTTCTTCCGCATCCACTATTCCGTGGTGCCCGAACGGATCTCGGTCGATGCCTTCGACCACAAGTACCTGGCCGACTGGAAAATCACCATCCGCCTGACCGCGCCCGACGGGACGACCCTCTACCAGGAGGACAAGTTCATCCCCATCGAGCTGTACCCGGCGGAGCTCAAGGCCATCCGGAAATCCGCCTTCCATTTCTATGATTCGGTCCCGGTCGTGCCCGGCGCGTGCACCCTGGCCGTGCTGATGGAAAACACCGTGTCCAAGGAATTCACCTCGATCGCCGCAGCGGTCTCCATCCCCGAGGGCAAGGGTCTCTGGATAAGCCCGCTTCTTCTGGCCCGCCAAGCGGCCCGCGTGGCCATCGTGCCGGGCGGAGCTTCGCGCTCGTTCCAGGTCGGAGACATCCAGATCGATCCGGCGGTCAACGCGACGATCGCCGCCGGAGACAAGGCGTCGGTTTTCTTCCAGGTCCATAACGCGCCCGCCGAACTGCGGGCGGCCGGGATCATCGAGTTCAACGTGCTTCAGGACGGCCGCGCCGTCCGTTCCTTCCGCCGGTCGTTCAGCGCGTACAAGGACGGCTTGACCGTGCTGGAAGAACTGCCCACCGAAACGCTGGCCCCGGGCGTCTACGGGCTGCAGGTCTCGCTCAAGGACCCCACGGGCCGGGAGGTCCTGGCCGGCCGGGCCGATTGGGCCGTGACGGACAAAGAAAATCCGGCAGCCTGGATCCTGGCCCAGTCCAATCCGCCCGTCGAGGACGCCTATTACAACGGCGTTCTGGGCCTGCAATATCTCCATAAGAACGAGATCGAGATGGCCGCTCAGGAGCTGTCGCTGGCCCGCTATAAAAAGCCGGACGTCCTGGGCTACGCCCTCGGCTACGCCCAGGCCCTCCTGGCCCGCAGGGAATACGACATGGCCCGGGCCGCGGTGAGCAAATTCGCCGAGCGGGACGCCGACAGCTTCGACCTGTTTTGGGTTCTCGGCCAGGCCGCCCAGGGCCTGGGCGACGCCAAGGAGGCCATCGACCGTTATCAGAAAGCGCTCGTGCTCAAGGGCGATGTCGTCGCCGTCCTGAACGCCCTGGGCGATTGCTATCTGAAAACGGGCGACGCCGACATGGCCCGTCAGGCCTGGCGAAAATCGTTGGCGATCAAAGCGAATCAGCCGGACATCCAAAATAAAATGGAGGCGATCAAATAGGGCGGATTGCCGGGCTCGAAGCATTCGGGGAAAAACACGCTCGTTTTCCCCGGCGAGGAAAACTCGCTCCGACGCTCCTCCTGCGCTCCCTAACTCGTCGGGCCAATATTAAGCCCGACGAGTTAGATCCATGCCCGCTTAGTCGTCGCACGGGTTTTTCCCCAAAACGCTCTTCGCCCGGCTATTTATTCAATACGAATTATAAAAGAGGGGAAAACCCGCCTGTCTCGAGCCCCGGACATTCCTTGTGGGTCTCTATCGATTCAAAGAATCCGAATGATTTCGGCGGATAAAAAACGGCAAGGGCCGGAGGGCGTGGAGATGAGCAGGGCGCCGTCGGAGGCGATCCCCTCGTAGCGGGCGGCCACCGGGCCCTCGCCCGCGTCGACGACGATTTCCGCGCCGATCTCCGGGACGGCGCGCGAGGCGAAGGCCGCCGCGATCGCAGCCCCTCCTTGCCGGTCAAGCCTTTTCAGCCAAATCTCCAGCTCCTGGAGAAACGCAGCGAGCACGGCTTCCCGCCCGATGGCGCGCTCCGCCGCCATGCGCAGCGAGACGGCCCGGCCGCGGAGTTCGTCCGGAAAGTCCCCGAGCCCGTGGCCGACGTTGAGGCCGATCCCCACGACGGCGAAATCGAATTCCGCCCCGGTGAAGCCGCTTTCGCACAGGACCCCGCCCAGCTTGCGGCCCTGCCAAAGGAGATCGTTCGGCCATTTGAGCCGGACGGCAATCCCCGAGGATTTGGCCACGGCCTCGCCGGCCGCGATACCCGCGGCTAAAGGCAGAACGGCCAACGCTTCCGCGGGCGGCCTGAGGATGACCGAAGCATAAAGCCCGAGCCCGGGCGCCGAGTGCCAGGACCGGCCCTTCGTTCCGCGCCCGGCCGTCTGCTCGTCGGCGGTCACGACCGTTCCCTCCGGGGCCCCGGCCCGGGCCAGTTCCTTGGCCGCCTCGTTGGTCGAGGAAACGGCGGACAACCGGGTGACGGCGAATTTCACGGGCGGCCCCTGGTGCGGCCGATCATTTCCCGGTCTCGACGCCGCGCAGTTCGGCGACGAGGAGCTTCTTGAACTCGGCCGCGGCGATCCCGCGCATTTTGGACTCCCACTCCGTCCGCGAAAATTCTTCGCGGACGAACCCGCGCAGGGCCTCCTCGAGCGGCGTTCCGGCCAATCCGGCGCCGTCCTCGAGAGGCACGGTCGGAGACGCCGGGGCGGCCGGCGGCGCGGCGCGCAAAGTGGGTTCCTCGGGGAGAGAGGGAAGTTCGCGGCGGCGTTCGATCGCCCGGCGGATGAGTTCGGCCAGCGACTGCCCGTCGAAGGGCTTGGAGACGACGCCGTCGTGGTCGATCACCGCCAGGCGGCCGACGTCGAGCGTCTCCACGGCCCCCCGCAGGAACAGCAGCACGGTCGTTTTCGCCTCCGGCCGGGAACGCAGAAAAACGCCCAGTTCGTAACCGTCCTTGGCCGGCAGGGACAGCGCCGCGAGGAGGGCGTTGGGCATGTCCTCTTCGATCGACCGCGCCGCCTTGGCCCCGTCGGCGGCCGTCCGGACCTCGAATTCGGGCTCGGGGAGCGCCGCCTGGGCCGCCCGCACGGCCGCGGCCGAATCATCGGCAATTAAAATGGTATAAGCCATCCGCATTCCAGATTAAGACTTCTAAATCTGTGTATCATTCCGTTAAGTGCCTGTCAATGTCAAAGAGACTTCGCGAAGACAATGCGGGCTCGGGGCGAGCCGGTTAAAACACGCTCGTTTTCCCCGGCGTGGAAAACTCGCTCCGACGCTCCTCCTTCGCTCTTTTCGCCAAGGGCGAAAAACCATGCCCGCTCAGTCGTCGCACGGGTTTTACCCGGCTCGCCCCGAGCCCGCAATAAATCATTCGCGGGATCTAAAATCTCGGCGGGTGACGCGACGGATGCACCCGGATTCCGCGAGCGAAAGGGACCCACCGGGGGATGGGTGGAGCGAGCGGAATTCGGGGCGCCGGAGCAGGCAGGACCCGCCGACATTTTTATCGCAGGGTTCGCGAGCTAGTACTCGATGACCACGGTGTCCTCGCCCAGGAGCGCCTCGAGCTGCTTGACCAGGGTGTCGGCCGGGGCCACGGTCTTGAAATCGGGCGATTCGACGAGGGCCCGGAAGGAGAAGGGTTTGTCCAGCTTAAAAACGAGCGGGCAGTCGCCGGGATGGCGGCGGAGGATCTCCTGGATGTCCTCCAGGACCGTGTCCTCGAGGCCGGGCATGAAGACGCGGACGACCACCCGGCGGGCCATTTTCTGGAAGGCGTCGTCAAGCGGGAGGAGGGCGGCCAGCTGGATCTTGCGGTTGTCGCCCTCGCCGATGACCTTCCCCCGGATCCAGACCTTCATGTCCTCGTGGATATGATCATAGAACACCTTGTAGGTTTCGGGAAACGCCACGACCTCGATCCGGCCGGTCAGGTCTTCCAGCCCGAACGAGCACATCCGCTCGTCTTTTTTCGTCTTGAGATTGCGGAAGCCCTGGATGATCCCGGCCAGGGACACGTCCGAACCGGAATCGTTCGGCTCGTCCAGGTCGCTGACGAAATGGGTGACCATGCGCCGGAGGCGTTTTTCGTTTTCGGCCAGGGGATGGCCGGTGATGTAAAAGCCCAGGGCGTCCTTTTCATAAGCCAGCTTCTGGGCCTCGTCCCACTCGCACATTTCGCGGATCTCGGCCGGGATGTCGAAGGCGGCGCTCTCGTCGGCCCCGAAGAGGAGCGTCTGGCGGGCGGCCTTGGCCTTCTGGGTCTCGTGGTTGACCTCGATCATCCGGTCGATGAGGTGGAAGCATTGGGAGCGCGGCAGGCCGAGCGAATCGAAGGTCCCGGCCTTGATCAGGCTCTCCAGGACCTTGCGGTTGACGACCCGGCTGTCGGCGTCGCGGACGATGTCGAAAGGCGCGGCGAAGGAGCCCTTGTCCCGGCGCAGCTCGATCAGCGCGCGGGCCGCGTTCTCGCCCACGTTCTTGACCGCGGCGAGGCCGAACCGGATATCGTTGCCGGCCACGGTGAAGGTGAAGTCGCTGGCGTTGATGTCCGGCGGGTGGACGGCGATGCCCATGGCCTTGCACTCGCCGATGTATTTGACGACCTGGGCCGTGTCCCCGCGCTCGGCTTCGGACGTGATCAGGGCGGCCATGTAGTGGCGGGGGTAATGGGCTTTGAGATAGGCGGTCTGATAGGCCAGCACGGCGTAGGCCGCGGCGTGCGATTTGTTGAAGCCGTATTCGGCGAAGTTCTCGATCTGGTCGAAAAGCCGGGCGGCCTTGGAGATCGAGACCACCCGCTTCTCCTTGACCCCGGACAGGAAGCTGGCCTTCTGGGCCTGCATGATCTCGGGTTTTTTCTTGCCCATGGCCTTGCGCAGGTGATCGGCCTGGGCCAGGGTGAAGCCGGCCAGCTCGGTGGCGATCTTCATGACCTGTTCCTGGTAGACGATCAGTCCGAGCGTTTCGCGGAGCAGGGGTTCAAGGGCCGGGATGTCGACCTTGATCTCCTCGGGATGGTGCTTGCGGGTGACGAAGTCGGCGGTCATGCCGCTCTTCAGCGGGCCCGGCCGGTACAGGGCGTTGAGGGCGATGAGGTCGCGGAACTCATCGGGACGGAAGTTGCGCAGGAGCTCTTTCATGCCCTGGCTTTCGAACTGGAAGACGCCGTCGGTCCGGCCCGATTGGAAGAGGGCGAAGGTCTTGGCGTCGTCGAGCGGCAGAGTGTCGACGTTCACGCGCTCGCCCGTCTCGGCCTCGACCAGGTCGAGGGCGTCGCGGATGACAGTCAGGGTGCGCAGGCCGAGGAGATCCATTTTGAGCAGGCCGATGCTCTCGATGTCGTCCTTGGCGAATTGGGTCGTGACCTCGTCCTTGGCCGATTTGTAGAGGGGGACAAACTCGGTCAGCGGCCGCGGGGTGATGACCATGCCGGCGGCGTGGATGGAGGGATGGCGGACCTGGCCTTCGATCTTCTGGGCCACGGCCAGCAGGTGGGCGACCTTGCTGTTCTTGTCGCGGACGGCCTTGAGCGCGGGGACCTTCTCGATCGATTCGGCGATCGTCACGTCCTTGCCCGGCTCGAAGGGGATCATCTTGGCAATCAGGTCGACTTCGGACAGGGGCACTTCGAGGGCCCGGCCGACGTCGCGGATGGCGGCCCGGGCGGCCATCGTTCCGAAGGTGATGACCTGGCAGACATTGGCCGCGCCGTACCGCTCGATGACGTATTTGATCATCTCCTCGCGGCGCCGGGCGCAGAAATCGATGTCGATGTCCGGCATGCTGATCCGCTCGGGATTGAGGAAACGCTCGAAGAGCAGGTCGTATTCCAAGGGATCGATGTCGGTGATGCCCAGGCTGTAAGCCAACAGGCTGCCGGCCGCCGAGCCGCGGCCCGGACCGACGGGCAGGTTTTTCGTGCGGGCGGCGCGGATGAGGTCCCAGACGATGAGGAAGTAGCCCTCGAAGCCCATCGTTTCGACCAGCGAGATTTCCCGCTCGATCCTGGCCTTGTAATCGGCGGCGGGATAGCGGAGCTCGCCCTTCTCCAGCCGCGGACGGAGCGTCCGCATACGGGTCTCGAAGCCCTCCCGGGCGACCTCCTCGAAATATTCGCGGAGCGGCTTGCCGCCGGGCGGCGTAAAATGGGGCAGGAAATAATGGCCGTCCGTGGGAAAACGGAAATCGCACCGGGCGGCGATATGGAAGGTGTTTTCCACCGCGTCGGGGACCTCGGCGAACAGGCGAGCCATGTCCTCGGCGGACTTGAAGTAGAACTCCTGCGAGCCGAACTTGATGCGCTCGGTGTCGCTGACTTTCTTGTTCGTCTGGATGCAGAGCAGGACGTCGTGGCTCTCGGCGTCCTCCTTCTCGGCATAGTGCGTGTCATTGGTCGCGGCCAGCGGCAGGCCGAGCTTGCGGGCCAGGCGGATGAGCTGGGGATTGACGTCTTTCTGCGGCTGGAGGCCATGGTCCATGAGCTCGACGTAGAAATGGTCCGGGCCGAACATCGAGGCGTATGCGTCGGCGGCTTTTTCCGCCTCCTCGGTCAGGCCCCGGCCGAGCTGATAAGCGACTTCGCCGCGCAGGCAGCCGGACAGGGCGATCAACCCGGCGCTGTGTTGGGCCAGCAACTCCTTGTCGATGCGGGGCCGGTAATAGAAGCCTTCCAGGTAAGCCTTAGACAGGAGGATGCACAGATTCCGGTAGCCGGTGTCGTCCTTGACCAGGAGGAGGAGATGGTAATGGGCCACGTCCTGGTCCCGGTATTCCTTGTCGAAACGGCTCCGCGGGGCGACGTAGACCTCGCAGCCGAGGATGGGCTTGACTCCGGCTTTTTGGGCCGACTTGAAAAATTCGACCGCCCCGAAGATGTTGCCGTGGTCGGTCAGGGCCACGGCGCCCATGCCGTGCTTGGCCGCGGTCTGGCCCAGGGCATCGATGCGCACGGCCCCATCCAGGATGCTGAACTCGGAATGGTTGTGAAGATGGACGAAATTCGAGGCCATGGTTTTTTCGGTGGGTCGATGCTGATCGACGGATGATTTTATCATCCTCCGGGTCCGCCATCAACTTCGCCTTTGACGACGCAACCAACATGAATACCGGGCTCGGGGCAAGCCGGGTAAAACACGCCACGACGCTCCTTTTCATTCGCTCTCATCGCTCTGGCGTAGAACCATGCCCGCTCAGTCGTCCTAGCCAAGGCGTAGTACGATGCTCGCTTTTGCTCTAGCGAGGATAGTAGGTCGCACGGGTTTTACCCGGCTTGCCCCTCGCCCTGCATTCATTTTATCCGAGTTGGGGGGATTCGGGAGATTGAATTATAAAGTCGGATTAAAGCGGGCTCTGCATATCCCCCGACTTGACTTGGCGGCCCCAATAAATTACCATATTAGTAATATACTAATATAGGAACTACCAATGTCAGATTACGCCCTCACTAAAGTCACACGAAACGGGCAGATCACGCTCCCAGCCTCGGTTCGCCGGGCACTCAGGGTCGCCGAGGGCGATTATCTCGAAGTCCGGGCCGAGGAGGACGGGATCCATCTTGTTCCTAAAAAATTAATCGACTCGAGCCAGGCTTATTTCTGGTCGCCCTCTTGGCAATCCGGCGAGCGGGAAGCTTCCGCGGACTTAGCCGCCGGCCGCGTCACCGAGGCCGCGGACGCGGAGGACCTGATCGGGCGTCTCGATCAAGGCCGCAAGAAAAAGCGCTGATGCGTTTTCAATTCACCCGTCGTTTTGAACGCCGGTACGCCCTCTTGACGGAGGAGGACGCCGAACGCGTTCGCAAATCTTTGCGCCTTCTGGCGGAAAACCCGCGCCATCCGAGCCTGCGGACGAAAAAGATCAAGGGAACGGACGGGGTTTGGGAGGTCCGGGCCGGGTTGTCGATTCGACTGACGTTTGAACGCCGGGACGATCTCATCGTCTTACGCGACGTCGGCCCTCATGACGCCGCGTTCAAAAAACCCTGAGCCCCTCCTCCAACCCCGTTTAAAATGGATCACGGGCGGGGAGCGTTCGGGGGTGAAACCCGTGCGACGTACTATGCTCGTTAGAGCAAAAGCGAGCATAGTCCTACGCCTTGGCTAGGACGACTGAGCGGGCATGGTTCTACGCAAGAGCGATGAGAGCGAATAAAAAAGAGCGTCGGACACCGTTTTTATGAAAAAACGGTGCGGGGAAAACGCGAGTGTTTCACCCCCGAACCTCCGAGCCCCGCTTGTCCATGGCCGGCTCGTGAAGTATCATAGGAATTCAAAACGGACGCATTTCATCCGAAGAAAGGAACGTACATGGACTGGGAAGCACTGGCCAAGGAACTCTCGACCCCCACGGATTCCAAAATCGTCCTGCTCGTCGTCGATGGGCTGGGCGGGCTGCCCCGCCAGGGCAAGACCGAACTGGAAACGGCCCAGACGACCAACCTTGACCGGCTGGCCTTGCGCGGCTGCTGCGGTGTGACCGATCCGGTCTTCATGGGCATCACCCCCGGCAGCGGGCCGGCCCACCTCGCGCTCTTCGGTTACGATCCGGTCAAGCACCAGCTCGGGCGCGGCATCCTCGAAGCTCTCGGCTCGGACGTCGAAGTGCGACAGGGCGACCTTGTCGCCCGCGGCAACTTCGCCACGCTCAGGGACGGCCTGATCGTCGACCGCCGCGCCGGCCGCATCCCGACGAGCGAGTGCGAGCGGTTATGCGCCAAGCTCAACAAGGCCATGGCCGGACGTCCCGGCGCCGAAATCACGCTGTTCGCCGGCAAGGAGCACCGTTTCGTGGCCCGCTTCCGCGCGGACGGTCTGGGCGACTGCCTGACCGACGCCGACCCGCAGAAGGACCACCAGGCGCGCCTCCCGGCCAAAGCCGAAGCGCCCGGCTCGGAGAAAGCGGCCCTGGCCGTCAACGCTTTTTTGGACGATGTCATCACGATCCTCAAGGACGAGCCGGTCGCCAATGCCGCGCTGCTGCGGGGCTTCTCCCTCCAGCCGTCCATCCCCCAGATGCCGGACCTCTACGGCCTCAAGCCGGCGGCCATCGCCAACTACCCGATGTACAAAGGGCTGGCCAAGCTCCTCGGCATGACCACCTATAAAGTCGGCGCCGAGACCAAGGATCTCTTCGACGCGCTCGAGGCGCACTGGGCGGAACACGATTTCTTCTACGTCCATTTCAAGAAAACGGACGCCGCCGGCGAGGACGGCAACTTCGAGGCCAAGGTCAAGGCCATCGAGGAGATCGACTCGTTCGTGCCGCGGATCGAAGCCCTCAAGCCCGACGTTCTGGTGGTCACCGCCGACCATTCGACCCCCGCCCTCATGCGCGGCCACTCCTTCCATCCCAATCCGTTTCTGCTCGTGGCTTCAACGGCCATGCCCGACAACACCGGCGTCTTCACCGAACGCGAGTGCGCCCAGGGCAGCCTCGGCCGCTTCCGTTCGATCTTCGCCATGCCGCTCATACTCGGGCACGCCGGCAAACTGAAAAAATTCGGGGCGTAGCAGGCGCCGCCTGCAATGTCGGCGGGTCTTGCCTGCTCCGGTACCCCGTCCGCGCTCTCTTGATCGACGATTCGAAGTGAGCGGGTCAAAACTCTGCCGTTCTTCCTACGATCGGAAGAACGGTATTCGACGCTCCTTCACTCTCATCGCGCATTGCCGTTGAACCGTGCCCGCTCCACAAACCCGAAGGCGAGTTCATGTTTCGGGACCCCTCCTGTGCAGGAGGGGAAGGGGAGGTGATATCAATACGGAAAAGTGTTATCGAGCCTTCGGAATTACACGCACGGGTTTTGACCCGCTCCTCCCGAATCGTCGAAAATAATAATCCCCCGCGCGGACGGTGCATCCGTCGCGTCACCCGCCGAGTTTTTAGCCAGATCCCCCTTTAAACGGATTTTCCCTCGAACATCCAGGCCTTTTTAAAGATTCCATTACCGACATCTATCTCTCTTTAGAAGGGCTCGGGAGAGTCGGGAAAAAACCCGTGCGACGACTGAGCGGGCATGGTTTTTCGCCGAAGGCGAAAAGAGCGAAAGAGGAGCGTCGGAGCGAGTTTTCCTCGCGGGGGAAAACGAGCGTGTTTTTCCCCGACTCTCCCGAGCCCTTCTTCCTTTCTACCCGTCTTGATTAAAAATCTAGAAAGTCGATAATACTATCGTATTTTAATATGCGAAAATCCGGCCGATTCGTCCGCGCCGCGTTCATAACCGCGGCCTTTTTCCTCGTCCCGGCCGCTTCCAGCGGCCCGACGCGGCCGGCCCAGAACGACGCCCGGGCCGAGGTCTACAACCTTCGTTACTACACGCACCCCAATTTCACCCGCATCGTCGTCGACATCGGCGTCCTGCGCGAATACGCCGCCGTCGAGTCCCGCGACGCGGGCCAGATCAACGTGGACATCTTCCAGGCCCGCCTCAATCCCATCGTCAACGAAGGCGCGGTGCCGACAGGCGGGGACTACATCGGGACCGTCCGCGTCGTCCAGAAGTCGCCGTCGACCGTGCGGCTCACCGCCGCGGTCAATTTTTCGCGGATCAAGCGATACCAGGTCTTTCACGTTCTCGACCCCTTCCGCATCGTCGTCGACATCTTCCCCCTGGACGCGGGAGAAACGCTTGAGCCGACGCCTCCGGCGGGCGCCAAAACGCCGCCGGCGCGATCCGCGACGGCCATCCACCCCCCCCAGCCGGCCAAGTCCGGATACAGCATGGCCCGCCAGCTGGGGCTGGGTGTGCGGACGATCGTCATCGACCCGGGCCACGGCGGCGTCGATCCCGGCTGCCTGGACGACGCCGGCCATCTGGAGAAGGACGTCAATCTCGATATCTCCCTGCGCCTCAAGGCCCTTTTGGCCGCGCGCAAGGACATCGATGTCATCCTGACCCGCGAGACGGACATTCTTGTCCCCCTCGAAACGAGGACGGTCCTGGCCAATCAGAAGAAGGCCGACCTGTTCATTTCCGTCCACGTCAACGCCTTCCGGGACAAGAGCCGTCGCGGCATCGAGACCTTCTTCCTGAACTTCAGCCCCGACCCGCGGGTCAACGAGCTGGCCGCCCGGGAGAACGCCACGACGACCAAGACGATCGGCGAGATGGAAAAGATCATCAAGAAGATCGTCGAATCCAGCAAAATCATCGAATCGCGCGAGCTGGCTCAAAAAATCCAAACGAATCTGGTACAATGCCTGTCCCGGCAGTACTCCGACATCAAGGACCTGGGCGCTAAGGGCGGCCCCTTCTGGACCCTCATCGGCAGCAGCATGCCGTCGGTGCTGGTTGAAGTGGCGCACTTCTCCAATCCCAAGGAGGCCGCCCGCCTGAGGGACACGGCTTATCGCCAGAAGATCGCCCAAGGCATCTATGAAGGCCTGCTGGGATATATCCAATCCCTCGGCAAAGGATAGCGCATGAATCGACGCCAATTCGTCAAAGATATGGCCCTCGGCGGCCTGCTCGCGAATGTCGTGCCCGGGCTCCTGGCCCGGGCCGCGACGGGCCCGGCCGCGGCGGCGGCTACGCCCGACCTGGCCTTCATCCAGGGCGACTCGCCGGCGTCGATCACCAGGAAGGCGCTCGAGACGCTGGGCGGCATCGGCAAGTTCGTGTCCCGCGGCGACGTGGTCATGATCAAGCCCAACATCGGCTGGGACCGCACGCCCGAGCTGGCCGCCTGTACCAACCCCGAAGTGGTCAAGACGCTTGTCGAGCTGGCCTTCGGCGCCGGGGCCAAGAAAGTCCTGGTCATGGACAACACGACCAATCAGGCCCAGCGCTGCTACGTCCGCTCGGGCATCCAGGCCGCGGCCAAGGCCGCGGGCGCGGACGTCCCCTACGTCAATCCCCGGCGGGTCAAGAAGATGGCCATCAAGGGCGAATGGCTCAAGGACTGGGACGTCATCCAGGATTTCGTCGAGGCCGACAAGCTTATCAACGTCCCCATCGCCAAGCATCACAGCCTGTGCCGGGTGACGATGGGCATGAAGAACTGGCTGGGGGCCCTCGGCGACCCGCGCAACCAGCTTCACCAGAAACTCGATGAGGCCATGGTCGACCTGCAGGCTTTTTTCAAACCGACCCTGACCGTCCTCGACGCCTATCGCATCCTGATCCGCAACGGCCCCCAGGGCGGGCGCCCCTCCGACACCAAGCTGCTGAAGACGGTCGTGGCCGGTGTGGACGGCGTGGCCGTCGACGCCGTCGGCGCGACGTTCTTCGACATCGCCCCGGCCGATCTCCTCTATCTGAAGCTGGCCGCCAAGCGGGGCCTCGGCCGCATCGACCTGGAGAAACTGGCTCTTGAAAAAAGAACGGTCTAAAAAACACCGCCTGCTTCAACTTCTCCGCATCCTCAGCCAGGCCTTTTTCTTCGGCTTCTTCCTCTGGCTCTTCTTCGGGACGCATTTCACCGGCCAGGATTACATCGGCAACGTCGAAGCGATGTTCCACTTCGATCCGCTTCTGGCCGTCGTCACCTTCATCGCCTCGCGGGCGGTCTTCGCCGCCTTCGCCTGGGCCGCCGTAACGATCATCGTCACCTTCCTTTTTGGCCGGGTCGTCTGCGGCTGGGTCTGTCCGCTGGGCGCGGTCCACCAATTCGGGAGCTGGGTCTTCAAGAAAGCCAAGCTCCTCCGGCCGCGGAAAGTGGTCCAGGGCGGGCTGGGCTGGAAATATCTGGTTTTGATCTTCGTTCTGGTCGCGGCGCTTTTCTCGCTCGACCTCATCGGCTACTTCGATCCCTTGTCGTTCCTTCACCGGACCATGGCCACGAGTATTGTCCCGGCCTTCAGCCAGGGATCGCAGATGCTCATCGGCCTGGTCTACGGCCTCAAGCTCGACACGCTGGGCGACAAGCTGACCCAGACGATCGAAACCCTGACCCTCAACTCGACGTTCCAGCAAGGATTTTTCATCGGACTGATTTTCCTTGGGTTCCTCCTGCTCAATATTCGGCGCGAACGCTTCTGGTGCCGGTACATCTGCCCGACGGGCGCGTTCCTCGGCCTGGTGGGCCGGATCAATTTATTCAAGCTCCGCGTCGACGAAGAAAAATGCATCAAATGCAACCTGTGCACGCTCCATTGCGAGACGCAGGCCGATCCCTATCCCAACGACCAATGGAAAAGTTCGGAATGCATTTACTGCGAAACGTGCGCCTCCATCTGCCCGACCAAGGCCATCACCTTCCCCCTGCGCGGCCGGCCGGAAAAGCTCCCCTCCGTTGACCTGACCCGGCGCAAGATCCTGCTGACCTCGGCCATGGCCTTTTTCAGCGTGCCCTTCTTCCGCATCTCCAAGGCGGTCAAGCGGGCCGGCGAAAAGCTCATCCGCCCGCCCGGCGCGCTGCCCGAAAAGGAATTCCTGGCCAAGTGCATCAAGTGCGGCGAATGCATGAAGGCCTGCCCGACCAACGCCCTCCAGCCGGCCGTCACGGAAGCCGGTCCGGAAGGGATGTGGACGCCCGTCCTGGTGCCCAAGATCGGGTATTGCGAATACTATTGCTCGTTGTGCTCGCAGGTCTGCCCGACTGGGGCGATCAAGGAGCTGACCATTCCCGAGAAGACGCAGGTGCGGATCGGCACGGCCTGGATCAACAAGAACCGCTGCCTCCCCTATTTCCTGGGACGGCCGTGCATCGTCTGCGAGGAACACTGTCCGACGTCGCCCAAGGCCATCAAGTTCGTCATGGTCGAGACCAAGCTGGCCGATGGGACGACGGCGACGCAGAAGGCGCCGGTCATGGACTTGAGCCTGTGCATCGGGTGCGGGATCTGCGAAAACAAATGCCCGGTTCAGGACGACCCGGCCATCTACGTCACCAGCGTCGGCGAGCAGCGCTCGAAGGAAAACCAACTGCTGCTGCAGACCCTCGAAAAAAAGAAAGAATAGGGACGCCCTATTCCTGAAGGGCCTTGCGCAGCTCGTCCTTTAAAGCGGGGATGACCTGGAACAGATCGCCGACGATGCCGTAATCCGCGACCTTAAAGATCGGCGCCTCGGGGTCCTTGTTCACCGCCACGATGACCTTGGACGACGACATCCCCGCCAGGTGCTGGATCGCCCCGCTCACGCCGAGGGCCAGATAAAGGTTGGGGGACACGGTTTTTCCGGTCTGCCCGACTTGGTGGGCATGGCCGATCCAGCCGGCATCGACGGCCGCGCGCGACGCGCCGACGGCGGCCTTGGGCAGGATCGCCGCCAGCTCGCGCAGAAGAGCGAAGCTTTCGGGGGCCTTCAATCCGCGGCCGCCCGAGACGATGATCTCGGCTTCGGCCACGTCGATCTCGCCGCCCGCCTCGCAGAGGACCTCGGCGACCCGCCCCTTGACCGCGCCCTGCGGCACGTCCGCCGTTTTTTTCACGATCTCCCCGGCGACCGGGGAAGCGGCGACGGGGAAGACGTTGGGCCGCAGGGTGGCCAGCGCCGGCGAGGATTTCAGGGCCAGAGTCAAGAACGCCTTGCCGGCGTAAATGGGCCGGGTGAATTCCAGGGCCCCGTCCTTGACGGCGACCTTCGTGCAATCCGAGGCCATCGACACGCCCAGCCGGGCGGCCAGCCGCGGCGCCAGGTCCACGCCCATGGCCGAAGCGGCGAAGAAGACCGCCGCGGGCGCCGTTTCCCTGACCAGCTCGGCCAGGGCCATGGCATAGCCCTGAGCCGAGTAGGCGTCGAGCTGAGCATTCTCCAAAACGAAAACCTTGGCCGCTCCGTGCGCTTGAAGCTCGGGCGCCAAGCCCTCTCCACCGACCAGCACGGCGGCCGCCGGCCGGCCCATCTCGTCCGCCCGCCGCTTGGCTTCGGACAAGGCCTCGAGCGAGCTCTTTTTGATTTTTCCATCGCGGATTTCGATGAACGTCAGAATCATGGTCACGCTCCTCAGATCACCTTGGCTTCGCCGCGCAGCAGCTCGACGAGCAGTTTGGCCGTCTCCTCGGGCGTCCCCGTGAGGATCCGGCCGGCCGCCTTGGCCGCCGGCGTTTCCAGTTTACGGACTTCGATTCCCGGCCGCGTCTCTTCGGCCGTCAGCCCCAGCTCGGCCAGGGACACGACGGGGATGACCTTCCTTTTGGCGGCCATGATGCCCTTGAGCGTCTCGTAGCGCGGCTCATTGAGCCCCTTCTGCGCGGAGACGACGGCGGGCAGGGAGAAGGTCACCTTCTCCTGGGCCCCCTCGATCTCGCGGTAGGCCGTCGCCGCGGTCCCCTCCACGGCCAGCTTGGTGACGACCGTGGCCTGCGGCCAGCCGAGAAGCTCGGCGGTCATGGCCGGGACCTGGGCATTGTCCGCGCCGACCGACATCCGGCCGAACAACAGCATATCGGCGTCGGCGAAGCGGGCCGCGACGGCCTTGGCGATGATGCGGGCCAAGCGCAGCCCGTCGTAGGTCTCTTTGAGGTCGTCCTTGATCAGGACGGCCTCGTCCACACCCATGGCCAGGCCTTTCTTGAGCACGGTCAAGGCCTCCTCGCCTCCGACGGACACGGCGGTCACCTTGCCGCCGAGGGCCTGGCGCAGGCGCAGGCCCTCTTCGATGCCATACTCGTCGTTGGGGCTGATGATGAAGTTAAGCCCCTCCTCGACGACGGTGTGGGTGTCATGATGGATCCGGATCTTCGATTCGGTGTCCGGAACGCGCTTGACGAAAACGACGATGTTCATGAAAGCCCTCCCTGAGGAAAAACGAGGGGGACACGGCCCGCTTCGGGCGAAGCGGGATCAGGCCCCCCTTCGGATCGGCCGGCGCCGCGAAAAAGCTCATTCCTCGAAGCGGCGCAGAAGCAAGGTCCCGTTCGTCCCGCCGAAGCCGAAGGAGTTCGACATGGCGTAGAGGATCTCGGCCGGACGGGCCGTATTGGGCACGTAATCCAGGTCGCACTCGGGATCCGGGAACTCGTAATTGATCGTCGGGGTCATGATCTGGTGCTTGAGACAGAGCGCCGTGATCCCCGTTTCGATGCCCCCGGACGCGCCCAGCAGGTGGCCGGTCATCGATTTGGTCGAATTGAGGGACAGCTTGTAGGCGTGCGGGCCGAAGACCGTCTTGACCGCCGCGGTCTCGATCTTGTCGTTGAGGGGTGTGGACGTACCGTGGGCGTTGATGTACCGGACGACGTCCGGCGGGACGCCGGCGTCGTTCAGGGCCAGGCGCATGCAGCGGATCGCGCCGTCGCCGTCCTCGGCCGGGGCGGCGGCATGGAAGGCGTCGCCCGACATCCCGTAGCCGACGACCTCGGCATAGACCGCGGCGCCGCGCCGCAGGGCGTGGCCCAGCTCCTCGAGGATGACGATGCCCGCGCCTTCGCCCATCAGGAACCCGTCCCGCCGGGCGTCGAACGGCCGCGAGGCCTTCTCCGGCTCGTCGTTGCGCTCGGTCGTGGCTTTCATGGCGCAGAAGCCGGCCACGCCCAGCGGCGTAATCGGGGCTTCCGCCCCGCCGGAGATCATCACGTCGGCGTCGCCCCGGGCGATGAGCCGGAAGGAATCGCCGACGGCATGGGTCCCCGTGGCGCAGGCCGTGGCCGTGGCCGAATTGGGTCCGCGCGACTTGTAGCGGATCGAGATCTGGCCGGCCGCTTCGTTGATGATCGAGGCGATGAGGAAGAACGGCGAAACGCGGTCGGGGCCTTTTTCCAGCAGGACCCGGTTCCAGGCCTCGATCGTGCCGATGCCGCCGATCCCCGAACCGACGTAGACGCCGGTCCGTTCGCCGGCCAGAAGCGCCGGGGCGATCCGCGCGTCGGCCACGGCCAAGTGGGCCGCGGCCACGGCGTACTGGATGAAGGGGTCCATTTTACGGATGTCCTTCCGGTCGAGGAAATCGGTCGGGACGAAGTCCCGCACTTCGGCCGCGATGCGGGTCGCGTGGCGCGAGGCATCGAACTTGGTAATGGGGCCCCCTCCGCTCGTGCCGGCCAGCAGGGCGTCCCAGGATTTCTGCGTGCCCGTTCCCAGGGGGGTCACCAGACCGACCCCCGTTATGACGACCCGTTTCTCGTTTGTTCTTTTCGTTTCTCCCCGCTTACTTGACATGGCCGACGATGTAGTCCATCGCTTTGCCGACCGTGGTCAGCTTCTCGGCGTCCTCGTCCGGGATGTCCAGGTTGAATTCGTCCTCGAGGGCCATCACCAACTCGACGGTGTCCAGGGAGTCGGCGCCCAGGTCTTCGATGAACGAGGCTTCTTCGGTTACTTGATCTTCGCCGATGCTCAGCTTGTCCGCTACGATCGCCTTGACTTTCTTCAGCAGTTCATCTCTTTCCATGGTAAAACCTCCTCAAAAATTTGATGTAAGATGGCTACATATACATCCCGCCGTTGACGTTGATGACCTGGCCGGTGATGTAAGCGGCGTCGTCCGAACAGAGGAAGCGCACCGCGCGGGCCACGTCGGCGGGTTCGCCGAAGCGGCCCATGGGTATGATGTCGATAAACCATTTCTTGACGGCTTCGGGCAGGCTGGTGGTCATGGACGTGGCGATATAACCGGGGGCCACGCAGTTGACGGTGACGTTGCGCGAAGCGGTTTCCCGGGCCAGGGCCTTGGTGAAGCCGATCAGGCCGGCCTTGGAGGCGGCGTAATTGGTCTGGCCGGCGTTGCCCATGAGCCCCACGACCGAGGAGAGGTTGACGATCCGCCCGTAACGGGCGGAGATCATCGAGCGGATGACCGCCTTGGTGAAATTAAAGACGCCCTTGAGATTCACCCCGATGACGGCGTCCCACTCCTCCTCCTTCATCCGCAGGAGGAGGTTGTCGCGGGTGATGCCGGCGTTGTTGACCAGGTGGTCGATCCGGCCGCGGCTCTTGAGGACGGCCGCGATGACGGCCGCGGCGTGTGCGGATTGGGTCACGTCCGCTTCATAGACGTCGGCCCGGCCGCCGGCCTCGACAATGGCCCGGGCCACCGTCTCGAGCTTGGCCTTCTGGACGTCGACCAGCACGACCGTGGCGCCCTCGCCGGCCAGCTCGCGGGCGATGCATTCGCCGATGCCCTGGGACGCGCCCGTGACCAACGAAATCCGGTCCTGGAAAATCATCGTCCACCTTCCCTCATGAGGCCGGAGCGGCCATCAGGGTGCCGGGTCTCAATCTTCGGCGGCTTTGATGACCTGGCGGCTGCGGTAGAATCCGCAGGCCGGGCAGGCCTTGTGGGGCAGCTTGGGCGTCCCGCAATTGGAGCACACCGAGAAGGAGGGGACGGCCAGGCCGTCGTGGCCGCGCCGTTTGCCCTTCCGGGAATGGGAGTGTCTGCGTTTTGGGTTAGGCATGAGACTAGCTCTTGTCTTTCATGAGATTTTTCAATTTATCCAGGCGGGGATCGAAATCCTTCACCTGGCAGCCGCACTCACCGTCCTTGCGAACCTTGCCGCACACGGCGCAGATGCCTTCACAGGAGATGTCGCACAGCGGCTTGGGCGGAAAGGTCAAGTTTAACTGCTCGAGGATCACTTCGCGCAGGTCGATCTCGCGCCCTTGGAAAAAGATCGTATCCAGGTCTCCCTCGTTCAGTTCGTCTTTCAGCTCGTGGACATCCTCGGGCAGATACAGCAGGTCGAAGCGGGAATCGACCGGAAACTCGAAGGCCGCGAGGCAGCGGCTGCAGATGAAGCTGAGCCGGGTCGTGACCCGGCCTTTGATCCGGACTTCCTCCCCGACCCGCTTGATGGTCACCTCGGCGCGGGCGGGCTCCAAGAAGACGGCATCCTCTTCAACCAGGTCCAGGCTCGGAAAATCGAAGCTCCGGTTGAGAGTCAGTCCGTCTTTGGGCAGTCTATCTATATCTATTACCATCGGTTGCGTCCTTGAAATCGCTTTATTATACCAATTTAGCTTTCGATGTCAACCAACGGAGGGGGCGGCGGCGGCGGGTACGGCCGAACGCACGGCCCCGACGGCGAGAATTTTGATTGATAAATCCGATCAAGGAGCCGATAATATCGGCACGATGAAAGGACTCAGCAGCGAAATCGCCCGCCTGGGATTGGCCTTGCTCGTCCAGACCCAGGAGATGGGGGGGCGATCCTGTTATATAGAGACGCTCGTGTACCATAACGGGCGGCTGGTCCATTCCCGAAAGACTCCCTACACCCGTTCTTTCCAAGACCCGTCCTGGGAAGACCGGCTGGCCGCCCTCATTGGGGACGAACACCGTAAAATCCTGCGGGAGCTGGCGGCGGGCCGATTGGACCATCTTCTTCCCAAAGCCGGGACATGAGCGGCCGGACCCTTTACCTGATCGATGGGAATTCGCTCCTTTACCGCTCATTCTTCGCCATCCAGCATTTGGCCAACTCACAGGGATTTCCGACCAACGCCATTTACGGATTCATCATCACCCTGCGCAAGCTCCTGGAGGAGGCCAAGCCCGAGCTCCTGGGCATCGTCTTCGACGCCCCCGGGGCCAAGATCCGCCAGGAAATCTTCGAGGGCTATAAAGCCCGGCGCAAGCCCATGCCCGAGGACCTGATCAAGCAGATCCCCAAGCTCAAAGAGGTCCTCAAGGCGTTGCGCATCCCCCTGTATGAAAACGCCCGCTACGAGGCCGACGACGTGCTGGGCAGCCTGGCGGCGTGCGCCGCCGCCCAAAAGATCAAAACCGTCCTTGTCTCGACGGACAAGGACCTCTTCCAGCTTGTCGACGGGACGACCTCGGTCTACAACCCGTCCAAGGACATCCATCTGGACGAAGCCAAGGTCGAGATCTTTTTCGGGGTCAAGCCCGCCCAGGTGGTGGACGTCCTGACCCTCTGGGGCGACCCGACGGACGACATCCCGGGCGTACCGGGCGTGGGCGAAAAGACGGCCAAGTCGCTCATCCAGGAGTTCGGCTCCCTGGAGGCCCTGCTGAAGGACACGGCCAAAATCAGGAACCCCCGCGTTCGAGCGGCCATCGAACAAAACCTGGACAAGCTCGAGATGAGCCGCAAGCTGGCCACGATCGAGCGGACTCTGGACGTGGATTTCAACCTGGAAGCCTTCGCCCTGGAGGAGCCCGACCGGGAAGCCCTGGCCCGGCTTTTCCAAGAACTCGAATTCACTTCGCTCCTGGCCGAATACCGCGCGGCCCCGCCGAAAACGGAGACGTTTTACGAGACGATCCTCGATATCAAAACCCTGAAGGACCTGGCGAGCCGCATCCGCGAAGCAGGCTATGTGTCCGTGGATACGGAAACGGACAATATCTCGCCGACCCGGGCCCACCTGGTCGGGATGTCCTTCGCCATCGAGCCGGGCCGGGCCTTCTATCTCCCTCTCCGCCACTCCTCCATGGGTGCGCCCCGGCAGATCCCCGTGGAAAAAGCGCTGTCCCTTCTGCGCGGCGTTCTGGAAGACCCGGCGGTGCGGAAAATCGGCCAAAACATCAAATACGACGCCATCGTCCTTCTCCGCGAGGGACTCACCCTCCGCGGCATCGACCAAGACACGATGGTGCTGTCGTATCTTCTCGAACCCAACTGGGGAAAGCACAACCTGGACAAGCTGGCCCTGGTCTATCTCCGGCAACCCTCGATCCCCTTCCAGGACATCGTCGGCAAGGGCAAAAACGAGATCACCATGGACAAGGCGGCCGTCGAAGCGGTCACGCCCTATGCCTGCCAGGACGCCGATTATGCCCTGGCCTTGAGCCGCCTGCTGTGGCCGCGCGTGGAGGTCGTCGGGCTGGCCGGGCTGTATGCCGATTTGGAGCGGCCGCTCATCGAGATCCTGGCCGAGATGGAGACCGTCGGCGTCCGCATCGACGACGGCGCCTTGCGGGCCCTGTCCGCGGAAATGGACAAGGACCTCAAGCGGCTGGAAAAAGAGATCCACGAACTGGCCGGAGCGGCCTTCAACATCAACTCGCCCCAACAGCTCGGCCAGGTCCTGCTGCACAAGCTGCAGCTCCCCATGTTGAAAAAAACGCGGGGCACGAAAAGCGTGTCCACGGCCATGGACGTCCTCGAGGAAATGGCCGAGCTTCATCCCGTCATCCCCAAGGTCCTCGAATTCCGCCAGACGTCCAAGCTCAAATCAACCTACGCCGACGCCCTGCCCGCCCTGGTCAACCCGGAAACGGGGCGCGTCCACACGTCCTATAACCAGACCGTGGCGGCCACCGGCCGGCTGTCCAGCTCCGACCCCAATCTCCAGAACATCCCGGCGCGCGGGGAGATGGGCGCGCGGTTCCGCCGGGCCTTCATTCCGGCGCCGGGCTTCGGGCTTCTGGCCGCCGATTACTCGCAGATCGAACTGCGCGTCCTGGCCCACATGTCCGGGGACCAGGCCCTGATCGAGACGTTCCGGCGCGGCCGCGACGTCCATGAGGAGACGGCCGAGCACGTCTTCGGCCCGGGGGCGGGCCTCTTCAAGGACGAACAGCGGCGGCGGGCCAAGATCATCAATTTCAGCGTCCTCTACGGCACCTCCGCTTTTTCCCTGGCCAAGCAGATCGAGACGTCACAGGTCGAGGCCCAGAAATTCATCGATCGTTATTACGAGAACTTCCCCGGAGTCAAAGACTTTCTCGAAGCCGAAGTGGAAAAAGCCAAGGCCACGGGCGTCTCGACGACGCTCTTCGGCCGCCAGCGCCAGGTCCCGGAACTGCGCAGCGCGGACCGCAACCTGCAGCAGGCTGGCCGGCGCATCGCCCTCAATACACCCATCCAAGGAACGGCGGCCGATCTGATGAAGAAGGCCATGATCGACGTTCGCCGCGAAATCGGCCGGCGCAAGCTCCGCTCGCGCCTGATCCTCCAGGTCCACGACGAGCTCGTGTTCGAGGTCCCGGAAAACGAGCGGGCCAGGATGGAACCGCTCGTCCGCGAGGCCATGGAAAACGTCTGCGATTTCAAGGTCCCCCTCAAAGTCACGCTGGGCTGGGGAGCGAACTGGGCCGACTGCAAATAGAGGGGGCTCGGGGGATTTGGGGGAAAACACACGGATTTTCCACGCCGGGGAAAATTCGCGTGTTTTGACTCGGGCCCTCCCGAATCGCCCAACAATCAATCGAGCACGAACGCTACGGCAGCGCGGGACGAACCCGCCGACCAGTTTTATTTCAGGATTGAGCTCGGCCAAGAAATCGCCTAGTATCTTTATTCGAGGACGACCGACATGGCGGGTTTCATCCGGACCATTAAAGCGAAAGCGGCCGGGCGCCGCGGCGCCGCCGTTCCCGTCCCGCACCGGAACGAGGCGGCGGAGCGCCGGCTGCGCGAATTCTGCGCCGCCGGCGACGACAAGGCCCTTCGGCTCGCCGGGAGCCGCCGGGAAGGCCTGTCCGACGGCGAGGCCGAAGCCCGGCTCAGGTCGTTCGGTCCCAATACCCTGGCTAAGCGCAAAAAAGACACCATCGTCGCCGATCTCTACCAGCGGATCAAGAACCCGCTCGTCATCCAGCTCCTGGTCATCGCCCTGATCTCGCTCCTCATGGCCGACCTCAAGTCGACCCTGGTCGTGGGCGGGATGATCATCCTGAGCGTCTTCCTGTCCTTTTTCCAGGAGCGCCGTTCGAACAAGGCGGCCGAGGAACTGCAGAAGCTGATCCAAACGTCGGTCGACGTCCTCCGCGACGGCCGCGAGCGCGAAATCCCCATGCGCGGCATCGTGCCCGGCGACCTCATCGTCCTGGCCGCGGGTGACATCATTCCCGCCGACGCCCGCATCCTGCAGGCCAAGGACCTGTTCATCAGCCAGTCCGCCCTGACCGGCGAATCCATGCCCATCGAGAAAAGCCCGGCCGCGGCCGCCGCCGCCGCCGATCCCCTGGACTTTCCCAACGCCTGCTTCCAGGGCAGCACGGTCGTCAGCGGGTCGGGCCGGGCCCTCGTGGTGAACACGGGGCTGGCCACCTACCTCGGCGAAATCTCGGCCCATCTGACGTCGCGCAAGGAAGCAACCAGCTTCGACCTGGGCGTCCGGTCCTTCGTCTGGCTGATGATCCGTTTCATGCTGGTCATGGTCACGGCCACCTTCCTCATCGTCGGGCTGACCAAGCACGATTGGCTCCAGGCCCTGCTCTTCGGCCTGTCCGTGGCCGTCGGCCTGACTCCCGAGATGCTGCCGATGATCGTCACCGTCTGCCTGTCCAAGGGCGCCTTGGCCATGTCGCGCAAAAAGGTCATCGTCAAGAAGCTCAAGGCCATCCAGAACTTCGGGGCCATCGACGTCCTCTGCACGGACAAGACCGGGACGCTGACCCAGGACCGGGTCATCCTGGAGAAATACGTCGACGTGACCAACCGCGAGAGCGAGGACGTCCTGCGCTACGGCTACATGAACAGCTACTACCAGACGGGCCTGCGCAACCTGCTGGACAACGCCATCCTGGCCCACGAGGAGCTGGACGTCGAGAAGACCTGCCGCAAGGTCGACGAGATCCCCTTCGACTTCAACCGCAAGCGGATGTCGGTCATCATCGACTACGAGGACACCCACGTCCTCATCTGCAAGGGCGCCGTGGAGGAGGTCTTCACCGCCTGCGACCGCTACCAGATCGACGACGAAATTTATCCCATGATCGACATGATCAAGTTCGATCTTCTCGAGGAGTACCAGCGGCTGAGCGCCCAAGGCTACCGGGTCATCGCCATCGCCTACCGCGAATTCGGCCGGGACAAGGAGGTCTTCGCCGCGGCCGACGAAAGCGGGCTGGTCCTCCTCGGCTACCTGGCCTTCCTGGACCCGCCCAAGGACTCCGCGCGCCGGGCGGTCGAAGCCCTGCGCGGCGCCGGGGTGCGGATCAAGATCCTGACCGGCGACAACGAGCTCGTGACCCGCAAAATCTGCGCCGATGTCGGCCTGGAAGCGGACCGCCTGATGACCGGGCGTGACCTGGCCGCGCTGGGCGAAACGGAGACGGACCGGGCCGTGGTCGAAACGGACATCTTCGCCCGGCTCAGCCCGATGCAGAAGGAGATGATCATTCAGCGCCTGCGCCGGCTCGGCCACGTGGTGGGCTTCCTGGGCGACGGCATCAACGACGCCCCCGCCCTCAAGGCCGCCGACGTGGGGATCTCGGTGGATACGGCCGTGGACGTGGCCAAGGAAGCGGCCGACATCATCCTTCTGGAGAAGAGCCTGATGGTCCTCGAGGACGGCATCATCGAGGGCCGCAAGGTCTTCGCCAACATCATTAAATACATCAAGATGGGGGCCAGTTCCAATTTCGGCAACATGTTCAGCGTCGTCGGGGGGAGCTATTTCCTGCCCTTCCTGCCGATGGCCCCAATCCAGATCCTGACCAACAACCTCCTCTACGATATCAGCCAGACGGGCATCCCCCTCGACAACGTCGACGAGGAGCAGATCCGCAAGCCGCGCTCCTGGGACATCGGCTTCATCAAGCGCTTCATGATCGTCATCGGGCCGCTGAGCTCGATCTTCGATTACGCCACGTTCCTGCTCATGCTCTACGTCTTCAAGTGCATCCTCTTCGGCAAGCCCGGCACGAGCGCGGAGATGAACGTCTTCTATGAGAAACTGTTCCACACCGGCTGGTTCGTCGAGTCCCTGCTGACCCAGACGCTGATCGTCCACATCATCCGGACCAACCGCGTCCCCTTCTTCCAGAGCCGGGCCAGCCTGCCCATGACCCTGATGACCCTCCTGGTCATGGCCACAGCCGTCTTCCTGCCCTATTCGCCGCTGGCCCCCCTGCTCGGATTCGTCCCCCTTCCGCCCGTGTATTGGCTGTGGATCGCCGGTTTTCTGGGCGCGTACGGCGTCCTGACCCATTTCGTCAAACGACGGTTCGCCCGCACCCAGGGCGTGTGACCAAGGAGAAAGCCCGATGAATAGCCTGTTGGACGCCCTGCAAGAAGGCCGCCTGGTCGAGCTGTCCGAAACGGACAAGAACAAGGCCCTCGAATATCTGGCCCTGCTCGTCGAGGCCATTCCCGACATCGGGACGCAGATGGACATCGTCAAGGAAGTCAAGGAACGCGAGGCGCAATCCCCGACCGGCATCGGCAAGGGAGTGGCCATCCCCCATGTCCGGACCGATCGGACCGGGGAGCTTCTCTGCGCCGTGGGTTGGTCGCCGCACGGGATCGCCTATGGCGCGCCCGACGGCCGGGACGTCCACCTGCTCGTCATGTATTACGTCCCCGACGGGCAGAGGCCCCTTTACCTGAAGGAAGTCTCGGGCCTGGCCAAAGCCATCCAAAAAACGGACGGCATCGAGCCGTTCGCCGACATCCACGATATCCAGACCGTCCGGCACAAGCTGCTCGACTGGGTCGGCCTGGCCATCGACGAGGCCGTCCCGGATGCCAAGGCCCGCATGATCAAGCTGGAGGTCCGCCAGGCCGCCGTCGCCGCCGGGCCGGCCGCGGCCCGCGCCCCGTACGCCGTCCTGCCCTTCCGGGTGCTGGCCGACGAGGCCAAACGTTTCGTCGTCCTGGCCGACGACCCCAAGCTGGTCGCCGCCCTGGAAAGCTCCCCCGACCTCTCCAGGATTCTATCCGGCGAAGGCGGCGCGGCCATCGGCCCTTATAAGATCGCCTTATATGGAACGAGCCGTTTCGCCCTCAACCGCACGCTCTTCGAGGGGGTCGCGGTGGCCATGGCCGAGTAATAGGAGCGCCGGCCAAGGGGCATTTGGGGAAAAACACTCTCGTTTTCCCCGGCGTGGAAAACTCACTCCGACGCTCCTCCTGCGCACATCTACGAACCCGCGGACGAATCCCCTCCTGCGCAGGAGGGGTCGGGGTGGTGATATCGATAGGATCATAGCGGGGCGCGGGCGAGTCAATTTTAATTTTTCCCGCTTTGTCGTCCTAGCCAAGGTGTAGGACTGCAAAGCCCGTCGCACGGGTTTTTCCCCAAACGCCCCTTGGCCGGCTTTATTATCGGAAAGAACCACCCCCCGGGCCATTTTCAAGTTGTTTCCCGCTGAGGGGGTATGCTATAAGCAGTTCATCGCCCCCTGGAAAAGAGAATCGTCGTGGCCATCGAGACCGCTCTTCGGGACATTCCCGGTACGAACGTCCAGATGTTCGTCTTTTTTTCCGAAATCCTGGGCGGCCTCGTGCTCGACGCCGACGGCGAGGGCCTCGGGCGCCTGGCCGATTTCAAGGTCAAATTGGGCGAATTGTTTCCGAAGGTGGCCTCCTTGGCGGTCAAGCTTCGCCGGCGGAAGCAGCTCATGGAGATCGACTGGTCCGACATTGAGATCTGCAACACGCAAACCATCCGGTTGAAACCCGGCGCGGCAGGGCATTTTCGGCCCCTGGAAGCCGGACCCGACGAAATCCTGCTGCGCGACGAACTGCTGGACAAGCAGGTCGTGGACACGCTCGGCGCTAAGATTGAACGGGTCAATGACATCCACCTCATCATCGTCCACCAGGACCTGCGGCTCGTCCACGTCGACTTCGGGGCCCGGGGCATCCTTCGCCGTCTGGGCTGGCTGCGCGGCGTGGACAAGATGACGAACTGGCTCTTCGCCTACCAGACCGAGGAACGGCTGATCTCCTGGAAATTCGTCCAGCCCCTGCTCAGCGACCCGGTCAAGCGCCATCTCAAGCTCAATGTGTCCGCCCGGAAGCTCCATGAAATCCACCCTTCCGACCTGGCCGACATCATCGAGGAGCTGGACTCCGTCAACCGGTCCACGATCTTCCGGGCCCTCGACACGCAAACGGCCGCCTTGACCCTCGAGGAGATGGACGACACAAAGATCCAGGTCTCGCTGATCGTCTCGGCGCCCGTCGAGCACGCTTCGGACATCCTCGACGAAATGGCCCCGGACGAAGCCACCGACCTGCTGGCCGATCTGCCCGAGGAGAAAAAACGAAAGCTGATCCAAACGATGGAAAAGCCCTCCCGCGAAGCCGTCGAAGCCCTGCTCAAATACCGGGAGGGGACGGCCGGTTCGATCATGACCAAGGATTTTTTCTCCGTCCCGGGGACGATGACGGTCGCGCAAGCCGTCGAGGAATTCCGCAAAACGACCTGCCCCCTCGAATCGGTGGCCTATCTCTACATCACGGACGGCTCCGGCCGGATGGCCGGGGTCTGCACCCTGCGTCACCTGATCATCGCCGACCGGGACGCACCCCTGGCCGGACTGATGAATACGCGCCTGATCAAGATCGATCCGGAGGCCAAGATCGGCTCGGTCACGGATCTGTTCCGTAAATACAGATTTCTGGCCTTGCCCGTCGTGGACGGCGACGATCGGCTCCAGGGCCTCATCACCCTGAAGGACATCCTGCAGGAAGAGCTCGAGGAGTAGCGGGGCCGGGCATGTGGAGACGACTACTCGCTAATCCCCGCCTGCGGGGCCTCTTCCTTTTTCTCTCGGTGGCCGGACCGGGGATCATCACCTCGAACGTGGACAATGACGCCGGCGGCATCGCCACCTATTCGATGGCCGGCGCCCATTTCGGCTACAACCTCCTCTGGTCGCTCCTGCCGATCATGCTGGCCCTGATCATCGTCCAGGAAATGAGCTCGCGCATGGGTGTCGTGACGGGCAAGGGCCTGTCCGATCTCATCCGCGAGCGCTTCGGCGTCAAGATCACGGTCTACCTTCTGATAGCCCTGGTCTTGACCAACTTCGGCAACGTCATCGCCGAATTCGCCGGCGTGGCCTCGAGCCTGGAGATTTTCCACGTCTCGAAATACGTCTCCGTTCCGGTCGCCGCCGTCCTCGTCTGGCTCCTTGTCGTCAAGGGAACGTACCGGTCGGTGGAAAAGGTCTTTCTCTACGCCTGCGTGTTTTATGTCACGTATATCGTTGCCGGATTCCTGGCCAAGCCGGATTGGGCGGCCGTGGGGGGGACCCTCGTCGCGCCCTCCTTCAAGCTGTCCTCGGAGAGCCTGGGGATGATCGTCGGCCTGGTCGGCACGACCATCGCGCCCTGGATGCAGTTTTACCTGCAGGCGGCCATCGTGGAAAAAAACGTCGCCGCCAAGGACTACAAATGGTCGCGCCTGGACGTCATCATCGGCAGCATCGTCGTCACCGTCGTCGCCGGGTTCATCATCCTGACCTGCGCGGCGACGCTGTTCAAGGCCGGCATCCGCGTCGAAACCGCGGCCGATGCGGCCCAGGCGCTCCGGCCTCTGGCCGGCCGGTACTGCGCGGCACTCTTCGCTTTCGGCCTTTTGAACGCCTCGCTCTTCGCCGCCTCCATTCTGCCTCTGTCCACGGCCTTCGTCGTCTGCGAAGCCATGGGCTGGGAAAACGGCGTGGACAAAAAATTCTCGGAAGCCCCGCAATTCTACGGGCTGTATACCATGCTCATCCTGCTCGGGGGAGGCATCATCCTGCTTCCCAAGATCCCCCTTTTCCCCGTGATGTACGTTTCCCAGGTCCTCAACGGCGTCGTCCTGCCGGTCCTGCTCGTCTTCATGATCCTGCTCATCAACAATAAAAAATTGATGGGGGAGCATGTCAACGGCCGCGTCTACAATGCCGTCTCCTGGGTGACCGTCGCCGTCTTGGGGGGCCTGAGCCTCGTTTACATCGGATCGCTTCTAGGCCTATGAGGTCGGCGGGTCCTGCCTGCTCCGGCGCCACGATTGGAAACGAAACGACTAATCGGGCGAGGGGTCAGCCGGGGGAAAACCCGTGCGACGACTGAGCGGGCATGGTTTTTCGCCGAAGGCGAAAAGAGCGAAAGAGGAGCGTCGGAGCGAGTTTTCCTCGCCGGGGAAAACGAGCGTGTTTTACCCCGGTTGGCCCCGAGCCCTTATAAGCTTTTCTTATAAACCCGGAACAGCTTGTATTTCTTGCCGCCCATGCGCTCCATCTCGGCCCGCACCCGGACATTGGCTTCCATCTCGTGGTGGGTGTCCAGGATCTCGTAACCCGCCTCCCAGGCCGACTCGAAGGTCTTGAACCCCATCAGGGCGTCCAGGCCGTAGCCGCGGTACTTGTCCTTGATGGCCCCGAGCAGGAGGTCGAGCTGCTTGGTTTTCTTGGCCGCCCGCAGGACGTGGATGAATCCGAAGGGGAAGAGGCGGCCGCGGCATTTCTGGATCCCGGCCGTCATGTCGGGCATGGCGATGATGAAGGAGGCGACTTCGTCGCCGTGGAGGACGGCCTTGACGAAGCGGGGATCGACGACCGGCAGGTAGCGCTTGGCCAGGTCGTTCATCTCCTTCTCGTCGAGCGGGGCGTAACCGTAGATGTTATTGTTGATGTAGCACTCGTTCATCAGGGTGAAGATAGGGACGATCCAGGGCTTGAGCTCCTTGCGCTTCTTGAATTCAAGGATGCGGAAACTGCCCCGGCGCATGATGCGCTCGTACAATTTCTTGTACAGCTCGGGCATCTCCTTGGGGACCTCAAGCTTGTAGACGAAGTAATCGACGTCCTTGACGTAGCCGAGGTCGGCCACGTAGCCGGGCATCCACTCGGTGTTGAAATAGGTGGCGATGGTGGCCCGGTTCTCGAACCCTTCGATCATGAAGCCCTCGGGGTCCTGGTCGGAAAAGCCGTACGGCCCGATGATCTGGGTCATACCTTTGGCCCGGCCCCAGTCCTCGATGCGACCGACCATGGCGTTGACCACTTCGCGATCCTCGAAGGCCTCGATATAGCCGAAACGGACGATCTTGGTGCCCCGATACTCGTTGAAACGTCGGTTGATGATGCCCATGATCCGGCCGACGGGCCGGCCGTCCCGATAAGCGAGCAGCATGATCACGTCGCAATACGTGAAGGCCTTGTTTTTCTTAGGATTGAAATATTTTTTGTCGTCCATGATGACCGGGGGGACCCAATTGGGCCGGCCGACGTTGATTTTCTCGGGCAGATAGATGAACGTCTTGAGGTCTTTCGAGCCGGTGACTTCGCGGATTTCCAAGCTCATGCTCTCTCCTTTTCCAAGGAAATGCCCCTTTTATCCTCTTTTTGCGGTCAAAAGTCAAAGACGAACGGAAGCTGGGGGAGGCAGCTAAACCTAGAACGCCGATGTCTTCTATCGGGTAACTCGGTGATAATTCTGTGAATAACCTGTTCAAGCCTGTGAAAAACTCTTGACACAATCGGGCCCGAAAAAGTATATTCAGGCATCCTCCAATGAACATAGAGACAACCACCCTCCTCACGGTCTTTGTCCCAATCATTGGCTCGCTGACGATCCCGCTCGCCGGCCTGGTCTCGGGCAAGGCGCGGTCGGCTTGGGCCATCCTTCTGGGCGGCGCCACGGCTTTTCTGCCGCTCCTGCTCATCCCGACGGCCCTCGGCGGCGGAGAGACCATCATCCGCAAGGAGTTCGTTCTCGGGCTGGACTTCATCCTGGTGATCGACCCGCTGTCGGTCTTCATGTCCATCGTTTCCTCGTTCGTCGGCTTTTTAATCGTCCTCTACTCGCTCGGGTACATCCGCCACGAGGAAAACCAGAACGAATATTATCTGATGGTCCTGCTCTTCATCGGGTCGATGATGGGGCTGGTGTTCTCGGCCAACCTGATCTTCCTGTACCTCTTCTGGGAGATCATCGCCATCTGCTGCTGGCGCCTGATCGGTTTCTACCGATTGAAGGAGTTCGTGAAGAAAGCCGACAAGGCCTTCCTCGTGACCTTCTTCGGCGCGGTGGTCATGCTCCTGGGCTTCATCCAGATTTATGGACAGACCGGGACGTTCGACCTCACGGCGATGCGCGGAACGATCATCCCGGGGAGCGCCGTGCTGCTCATCCTGTTCGGGATGTTCTCCAAGTCGGCGACGGTGCCGCTGCACACGTGGCTGCCCGACGCCGGCGTGGCCCCGTCCACGGTGACGGCCCTGCTCCACGCCGCGGTGCTGGTCAAGATCGGCGTCTACGCCTACGCCCGGCTCTTCCTCTACGGCTTCCGCCTGCCGGGCGCCTGGCCGGACGCCATCCCCATCATCGTCGTCGTGTCCAGTCTCATCGCCGCGGGGGCGGCCACGGTCGAGACGAATTTCAAGCGCATCCTGGCCTATTCCACGGTCTCCCAGATCGGATACATCTTCCTCGGCTTCGCCGTGGCCAACGAGGCCGGCATCAACGGTTCGCTGCTCTTCATCCTGATGCACGGGCTGGCCAAGGCCGGGCTCTTCCTCTGCGCCGGGATCGTCATCCACGCCACCCATAAGCAGGACATCCGCGAGATGGGCGGGCTGATCAAGACGATGCCCGTCACGGCGGCGGCCTTTTTGCTCTGCGCCTTCTCCGTCATCGGCATCCCGCCGTTCGGCGGATTTTTCTCCAAGTTCCTGGTGATCATGGGCACGGTCCGGGCCGGAATGGTCGTCCTGGCGGCCATCGCCCTGTTCACTGCCGTGCTGACCATGTTCTACCTGCTGCGGGCTTTCGCCCAGGTCTTCCTCGGCGAAGCCAAGACGCCCGCTCCGGAAAAAACGAGATCCATGGTTTTCGTCGTCGCCCTCCTGGCCGTGCTCTCCCTGCTTTCCGGCCTGTTCGTGTCCTTCCCGGCCAAATTGGCGGCCGCGGCGACGACCCATATCAGCGGGTGGCTCCGATGACACCAACGACACTTCTCTGGACCATCCTCGTTCCGGCGATCGCCGCGGTCCTCGTCGCGCTCGTGCCCAAGGGCGTCAAGCTCGTCCGCGAGCTCATCGCCCTGGCCGCCGCCGGCGTTTCGCTCTACCTCGGCTTCGCCCTGTTCGCCGTGAAAAACCTGGACTGGCGCCTGCCCTGGCTGGGCGGGGGCGTGGATTTCGAGCTGCGCCTCTTCCATTTCTCCAGCTTCATCCTGCTCGGGCTGGCCGGTTTCCTCATCCTGATCGCCCTCTATTCGACGGTTAAGATGAAGGACCACCCCCATGTCCGGCAGTACTATTTCTATGTGTTCCTCTCGGCCGCCCTGGCCAACGGCGCGGTCCTGGCCGACAATTTCGTCCCCCTGCTCTTCTTCTGGGAAGGCCTCCTGGTCACGCTCTATGGCCTGATCTCGATCGGCCGCAAAGGCGCCAACAAGACGGCCCTCAAGGCCTTCATGATCAGCGGCTTTTGCGACTTTTGCCTGATCCTGGGCATCGGCATCCTGTGGGCCAAGACCGGCACGCTGACGATCTCGAAGATCTCCGTCCATCCCCAGGGCATCCTGGCCGCGGCCTTCATCTTGACCATGATCGGGGCCATCGGCAAGGCCGGGGCCATGCCCTTCCACACCTGGATCCCCGACGCGGCCATCGACGCGCCCGTCACCTTCATGGCCTTCATGCCGGCCGCCTTCGAGAAGCTCCTGGGCATCTACCTGCTGGGCCGGCTGACGCTGGACGTCTTCAAGATCGAGAAGGGCGGCGGGCTGTCCATCCTGATGATGACGATCGGCGCCCTGACCATCGTTCTGGCCGTCATGATGGCCCTCATCCAGAAGGACTTCAAGCGGCTGCTTTCCTACCACGCCGTCAGCCAGGTCGGCTACATGATCCTGGGCGTGGGCACAGGCGTCCCCATCGGCATCGCCGGCGGGCTTTTCCACATGATCAACCACGCCATGTACAAGTGCGGGCTGTTCCTGAGCGCGGGTTCGGTCGAACACCGCACCGGCACGACCGAGATGAAGAAGCTCGGCGGCCTGGCCAAGGAGATGCCGTTGACCGCCTTCGGCTTCACCGTCTGCGCCCTGGCGATTTCGGGCGTCTGGCCGCTCAACGGCTTCGTCTCCAAGGAGATGATCTTCCACGGGGCCATCGAATCGGGTTACACGATCTTCGCCGTGGCCGCCTGGCTGGGGGCCATTTTCACCTTCGCCTCGTTCCTCAAGGCCGGCCATTCGGTCTTCTTCGGACAGAAAAACGAAGAGCGGCCGACGGTCAAGGAAAACTCTTTCCCCATCTTCGTCCCCATCCTGATCCTGGCCCTGCTCTGCATCGGCTTCGGCGTCTTCAACAAGCTGCCCCTGACCCAGTTCATCCAGCCCATCCTGGCCGGCCATGTCGATGCCGGCGAATCGATCGACTTCACCGGCCACGCCCTGAGCCTGTTCAACCCCATCGCCGGGATCTCCATGGCCTGCCTGCTCCTGGCCCTCGGCCTGCACGCCTACGGCTGGAAGCTCGGCGGCAAGAAGGCCTACCTGGCCTCGGAGCCCATCCACAAGGCGCCGGTGCTCAAGACCCTTTACGATTGGGCCGAAAAGCGGTTCTTCGACCTCTACGAACAGGGCGTCGTCTTCCTCCGGGGCCTGTCCCTGGTGCTGTTCAAGGGGATCGACCGGCCGATCGATTTCGTCTACGAGAAGGCCGTCACCTCGGTGGGGAACGCGATGAGC